>Ga0316204_10000245_pt1 | contig 224805 bp, 203 predicted proteins | sample 6monrhotite_MG_2_FD_205661 | JGI IMG/M metagenome (GOLD analysis project Ga0316204, IMG submission 205661) | Microbial mat bacterial communities from mineral coupon in-situ incubated in ocean water Damariscotta River, Maine, United States -... | ecosystem: Environmental > Aquatic > Marine >... | reverse complement strand
CGCCGCCGCTGCTCTCTGCCAATACCTTCGTAATCGCCGCCGTCAACGTCGTCTTACCATGGTCAACGTGACCAATCGTACCAACGTTACAGTGCGGCTTCGTACGCTCAAACTTCTCTTTAGCCATTGCCCGTATCCTTGCAAGCAATCCGCCCAGACAGCCACCAGCGGCATGAAGAGGCGAAAAATTAACCCTGCAACAGCCCACCCCGGGCCATCTGACCCTAGACTGTTACGCTATCTATGCCCGAGAGGGGCTTGTTGGAGCGGGTGAAGGGAATCGAACCCTCGTCGTAAGCTTGGAAGGCTTCTGCTCTACCATTGAGCTACACCCGCACAAGAAAAACCGCTCTCTCGGTCATATAAAACCTTCTCGGTCACATTGTGTCCGGGAAAGTTAAGTGGTGGAGGGGACAGGATTCGAACCTGTGTACGCATACGCGGCCAGATTTACAGTCTGGTGCCTTTAACCACTCGGCCACCCCTCCACACAAAACACGCCCGAAACACGGGGCGCGGCGGTGAGGCCGCAATATGCCCATATCTTAACCCTTGTCAACACCAACTTATAACCGCTAAGCACTTTTTTGCGGGTAATTAGTCGCCTTCAAAAATAACCTGGAAAATACTTCCGAAATCACGCCCTACAGTTGTGACATGAGAGGCCACCAACAAAAATGGTTCGTAAGCAGAAAAAAAACACCCAAAACCGCCTAAAATCGAAGACTGGCGCAGCCCGGCATTCGGCAAGTGACAATACAACACACCAAAGCAAAAAAGGTAACCAGCGCCGGAGTGAGCCTAACGACTCCTCCAACCAAAAACGCCCAGCTCCAAGTTCAGCCAAATTCAGCCCAAGGCATGCTGACAGCGTTTTTCTCTATGGTCGCAATTCGGTGACAGCTGCATTGGCCAATCCTGAGAGAGAGTGCATTCGTCTTTTTGCCAGTGACCGCGCTATTGACGCTTTGGATGCCACCGATTACGAACAAGTGCCTCTGTTGTCGATGCCGGGACCAGAAATGTTTTCTGGGTTCATTCCGTCAGACGCGCCTCATCAAGGATTAGTTCTGGAAGTGCGTCCCCTGCCCGGCTGCTCAACAGAAGACTTACGCCCCATTGAAGGCAGAAAGAATGTTATCTTGATGCTTGATCAGGTGACAGATCCGCAAAATGTCGGTGCCTGCCTGCGCTCGGCTGCCGCTTTCGGAGCCCGTGCCCTAATAACGCAGGACCGAAACAGCCCTTCTGAAAGCGGTGTTTTGGCGCGTGCATCAGCCGGGGCTCTGGAAATCACCCCGTGGCTTAGAGTGGCCAATTTGACGCAAACGCTTGAGGGTCTGAGGGAGATGGGCTACTGGCACGTAGGCTTGGACGGCGACACCGAACAAAACCTGAAACAGGTTAGTTTGGGCGATAATATTGTCATAGTAATGGGGTCGGAAGGCAAAGGCATGCGCCCTTTAGTCCGAAAATCTTGTGATGTAATAGCGAATATTCCCATGTGCGGAGACGTGGAAAGCCTGAATGTCTCTAATGCGGCGGCAATTGCATTGTACGAATTGGCGTAACGTTGCTAGCAACTCTGGTTAGTTAGAAAACTTCATCAAGACTTTGACTCCATTCGGCGAAGGGCCAGAGCCATTCACGATACCTATGGCGCCAGGTTCCCGTCTAATCAAACGCAATAAGATACTTTTTGAACCAACCGCGCGCGGCGGCGTATCCCCAGTTGTCTGCTTTTGACGAGCCCAATGTTGGCCATGCTCCAAAGCCGACATCTCCAGAATTTCTGTCAACAAAGCAACCTGTGCCGGATCAAAATCTTTGCGCGAAAGCGGCACCGCTTTTTCCCCACCAGGCCAATTTTTGATAGACTTCAGGAATAACCGGCGCACCAGTATTTTTGCCTCATTTTCCGTTCCGCGGAAGTTGTTTGCATTGTTTACTACAACAAAAAAATCGTCAGCGACCGCTTTGTTTATCGAGGCCGCGAACATTGTATTCACGCTGGCAATTGCAAGAGCATAAAATGCAGCATTTTTGAAAAAAATCTTCATGCCCGATCGCCTTAGAAAGAATATGTTGAGGACAATTGATAAAGGCGAGCATTGGATTTTCTCTCCCCCCCTATGCCCTCACTAAATTTTCTAAATGTCGCAGTTCCCCTTATGCGAACCTGTGGTATCGGGTTAAAGGCAAGGCCAAAGGCATGTTCTTGTCTGTCACCACGTAGGGTGCCATCGTCGAGTAAGTCATATCGATAGAAGGCCGTCCACTGCTCATTAATGCGCCACGCAGGCTGCGAATAGAAAGCTAGGCGGTCATCGCCCAAGTCTTCATCCGTTGCGAAAAATTCGGTTTTCCACAAGATTGGGCCCTTGTCATAAAGAAGGTCTGCGCCAAACAATTTATATTCGGAATCGCCAATCTCTGAGCGGCGGCCGAACGCACCGTTCAGACCAAAGGTGATACCGCTATCATCGAAGGTGTAACCAACCCGTCCTCCAACATTGAAGTTGTCCTGATTGCCGCCAAAATTGCCGACATAAAAGGCATAGTTAAGAGCGCTAGCACCGTCTTTACCCATGAACTTACGGCCATGTATTTGCACCCCGGTTTGGAAGTTTGCAAAAATGGTTTGCCCGCCAAATGGGCGCAAAAATTGCGGCTGCTCAGTATCCAGCAAAATCGCGGGAAAATGTTCTATATTGATGATGCCGTGCGGTGCAACCCACTTACCAACACGGATATTGAAAGCATCGCTCATGCGGTAATTGGCCCAGGCAATCGGTGTCGGCGCACCTGTACCCAGATTAAAATCAGGGTCACGGCGACCTTCCGGGTCACCAAATGTTGGAGAGGCTTCGCGCGTAAATGCCTGCGCGACGAAAACCGAGAAATCGTCGGATAACTGGCCTTTTATCAACAGCTCGAATACCTGACGGTTAAAGCTGGTGGCGCTACCGCCTTCGCCGTCAACATGAGTGAGCGTATTTAACAAGAACCCACCTATATCCAATCGTTCGGCATCAAACACATTGGCCACTGCACGCGATCCGATACGATCTTCTACATCGACGACAACACCTTCGATATCGTCGAGCCGTTCGTCGACCTCATCCATCCGGCTTTGAACCAACCGAACTGATTCCGGCACTTCTTTGATTTCCACCTGAATTTGTTGCGATTTCAGTTTCGCCAACTCGGAGGATAACTGCTCAATCATCGCCATGGCTTGATCTAGCCTATCAGCCATTGCCGCAATTTTTGCTTCTTGCTCTGCGTCATCAGCGAGCACTGGTACGCCGACTAAAATGCTTGATGACATCAACCCTGCTAGCACTACCCTCCGCAAGGTTAGTTTATGAATTCCTGCTTTCATCTTCCCTACCTTAGATTGAATAGGCAGTTCCAATATTTGTCGCTCCTGCCTTCAATTGATCCCCAATCAGGAGCATGGGCTTAATTGTTTAACTAAACTTTAAGTTAGGCAAGCGAGGGCGAAATAACGAAGCCTGAACAACGTCATTCCAGTAATTATTGTAATAATTTCAGCACCTTATGGAAAATTACGATAACGGTCATTTTTGGACAGGCTGGTACAAAATACCAAACTTTCGCAGAAGGTCTAACCGAATAGAAAATGGGTTAGTTAACTGCGAAGAAGCAAGCCACTAGAAACGAATTGGTAGCAAAGGCAATTTGCGCTTTTTCTGAGCCAATGCCCAGCGGTCCTTAACCCAAACCTGTTTATAGTGCGGGTGCTGTCCTACAAGGAGCTCCCAGGTACGCTCAACCGGGCTGATTTTCAACTCTTCTTCCGGCCAATGGCTGGCCCAGTCTTTACCTTCTGCAGTCCAGTTAAAATCGTCGAATAAGATCAATCCGCCATCATCCAGTAATTTATCGACCAGAAAGAAAGCAAAACCCGTATCACCCCAATTGTGCCCACCGTCCAGATAACAAAAATCGAATCTACGGCCTTCTTCAATGAATTTCATCAGGCGCCAGAGGTAGGTCCGCTCTTCATAAAAATGTTCGATATAATTGGTTAATCCGAGCTCATCAGCCAGCTGTTCAATGTTCGGCTGTTTGGTTTTCGCCACAATCTTATCAATAGTGGTCAATGAACGGTCACCGCCCATTTCCTCTAGGATCGCCGCCATATACATAGACGAAACACCATGGAAAAACCCCAGCTCTAACAATCGCTTGCTTTTATACTGTTTCAGAATTTTCTCGAGCTTTCGAGCATGCTTAAGTTGCATGTAGGGCAAGTCTTTTACATGCGATTTGACGGTTTCTAGTTTCATTTTGCTTAAATCTCAAAATTAAATGCAGAACTAGGCATGGTTTCTATCGTTGATCTGAGATAAATTCTACCAGAAATACCTGATTAATTATCGGACGTTACTATTTATGCATTCTATTCAAGATATTGTTCGTACCCTTCAACTGGAACCTCATCCAGAAGGCGGCTTCTATCGCCGCACCTATAAAAACGAAGGTGGCCCACCTGGGCCGGGAAAAACTTCAACCGTCAGCAATCGAGGTCACGCTTCAGCCATCTACTATCTGCAAATGCCCGAGTTCAGCCTTTGGCACCGTACTGACGGAGACGAACTGTGGTTTTGGCATGCCGGCGCGCCCCTAACGCTCGAAGTGCGGCAGGACGATGGAAGCGCTGATGCGAAAACATTGGGGCAAGACTTCGCCAGTGGACAGTCACCTCAACTTTTGGCGCCCGCCAACAAATGGCAACGTGCCAAAAGCCTCGGAAACTGGACCTTGGTAAGCTGTTCAGTCAGTCCGGGATTTCTGTTTGAAACCTATGAACTGGAAAAGCGCGGTAACTCTGATTGAAAATTCAACCATTGAAGCACCAAAGGAAAAGGCCGCCCCGGGCTAGGGAGGCGGCCTTTGATATGGCGATTACCGAAGGGGATCGGCATCGCTATTATTTTGCTAAGTACCGCGCTTTCTTAGTTCGATTGCACCGTATACAAACCCTGCGGCAACAACCAACCCAGACCAGAAACGCATGCTGGTGAGACTAAACTTAAGGGCTTCCCACTGGGCCGCACCAAACACCATATTCAAGGCGTCACGGGGGCCATCAATGTCAAGGCCACGACCAAGGTCATTAAGCGCCCATTCTTGCCATCCGCCAAGCTGGCGACCAAGCCACTCTGCAAAAACATGAGTCTCGAGAAATGTGACTTCCGCAATGATGATCACAACAGGTGTCAGTATCGCCCACATGAAGGGGAGACGGCTGGCGTAGGCGGATACAAACAACACCCAAGCCAATACTGGCAGCGCCCAAAGCGCCCAAAGAACATAGTGACCAAGCATGCTAAACCAGCTAGAAATCATAAATCCGAGCGGCCAAAGAGCGAGTACCGGCCCGCCCTGAAACAGCACGACAATGCTAAGAAACAATGCACTGACAAGCTGTGCGGCAATCGCCACGCAAAGGAAAATCACAGGTGTTACCAACACGATAGTGAACAGTTTCGCTGCAACTTCTTGCCAGTCGTCAACCGGCATAGACTTCCAAAACAGGATAGACCGGTCACGACGCTCTTCATACAGAGTGCTAAGAAGTGAAAAGAAAATCACAAACGGGAAGGAAACCCACATCAGGGCACTAATAACCCAGTAACCCGCAGTCACTGCTGCTGGCAAATCAGCTGCCTCTTCCTGCTGGGCAAGATTAAGCGCGTCGCCAATATTGTGAACACTGTGGTGATCAATATCACGGATCAGATTCAACTCTCCTACACCCAACGATGACAAAATAACCATCGCAACCGTTAGACCGGCCAAAATAATTGGCACGCGGATATAGCCGTTTTTACCGTCCAATACTTCTCGTTTCACGAGGGCTAAATAGGTATTCATTGCCCTTCTCCTGTCATGGTCGCCACGAATATATCGGCAAGACCAAGGCGGCGTGTTTCGCCCAAAGCGGCCAGCGTTTCGCGGTCAATATTTTTATAAATACACGTCGTTTTTCCGAAAGTTACACCTTTGGACATAGGTTTAAGCTTTTCAGCCTCTTCCTCTTTGCCCGGGGTAACCATCACTTCAATGAACTGCTGTGTCAGTTCGTCCATATCCGCTTCCAGAACAATTTCACCATCTTTGATAAACATCACATCAGACAGGATATGCTCAACTTCTTCCACCTGGTGCGTCGTAATAATCACCGTGCGATCTTCGTCGAAATATTCTTCCAACAAGCTGGCGTAAAACTGTTTGCGGAAAATAATATCCAGACCAAGCGTCGGCTCATCAAGCACCAAAAGCTTGGCATCAATCGACATAACAATTGCCAAGTGCAACTGGACAGTCATGCCTTTCGACAAGGCGCGAACTTTACGGTCCAACGGCACCTTTGTGCGGTCCAGGAACGTCATGGCTTTCGCCCGGTCAAACTTGGTGTGCACGCCCTCAACATAATCAAGAACTTCTGACACTTTCATCCATTTAGGCAATGTAGCAACATCTGCTATAAAGCAGACGTCCTGCATTAACTTGCCGCGTTCGCTGGATGGGTTATTACCCATAACAGACAAATTGCCCTCATAACTCATGAGGCCAAGCACAGCATTTAACATTGTTGTTTTGCCGGCACCGTTGGCGCCTATAACACCAAGAATGCGCCCAAGTGGAACTTTAAAGCTTGACGGCTTCAATGCCTGGAAATCACCATATGATTTCGCCAGGCCGTTTGCTTCTATCACATATTCAGTCATGACCGGCCCCTCAGTTAGCAGTGCTGCGCTTCAGCAGCGTTTCTGCGTTCAAACCAAGCCGGTGGATCGTTTCCATCACCCGCGGCCACTCTTCATTCAAAAAACGATCGCGCTCAGCTTCTACGAGCTTTGAGCGCGCGCCCTCAACCACGAACATTCCCAGCCCGCGCTTCTTTTCGACTAATCCGTCCATTACTAGCTCCTGATAGGCTTTTGAGGCAGTGATTGGATTTATCTGTAAATCCACAGCGACATTCCTTACGGATGGCAGGGCCTCGCCTTCGCGCATGGTCCCTTCTACTATCGCTGCAACTACCTTGTCCTTCAGTTGCCGGTAGATCGGCTGGTCTTCCGTCCAATCCGGCGTCATAATTCCTCCCTCCGCTTACGCTGCAAAGCTGATGCGGTTAATAAGATCACCATGACGGCCGCCATTTTTGCTGCCTATAAGCATGTCAGTTTGACGTGCGATGCGGCGGCTGCGACGGGCATTTCTCTTGGTGGTTTGGTAACTGCGGGTTGTCATTTACTTTCTCCTCGCTGGCGGCCCGTTATGATTTGTTGTTCGGGCTTCTGTTATATGGTCCCTGTTTTTTTGGTGACCGTTTAATAGTGCTGTCGTTGCTTTGTTTTTTAGTTCCGAGGGGGCCGGTTCATCTGTTTCCAATTCCCGGCTTCCCCTCATCTCCTCGCTGTTTGGCCAGTTAACTGGCTCTTATTATATCCTCGTTGGGTCGTCATTCTTTGATAGTCTCGTCTGTCGTACTCGGGCCGTTTATTTTTATAATCCCGTTTCCACCGACCCTCCTCGCTGAGCCCTTATTATACGAGTCTTTTCGACTTCTGCTTGGGCGTTCTATCGTGCCGGTGTATTAGTTATGTAGTACACCTGCTTTTGATTGGCAAGTAAGGAATTTAAATTAATTGCCTGAAATTAATTAAGTGATTGTTTTTAAATAATATAAATTTATAAAACTATGCAAAATCATTAGGGTTAAGTATCAATTAGGTGTGTTACCCCTGCGTATTTTTCTTGGAAAACGACTCAAGTTCGGACAAATCTCTAGTAGATGCCTTCAACTCAAATGGCTTCCACCTGCCCCATAAAAAGGTTCGCGGAGATATTCGTTGTGATCCGATATTCTTGGAAGCGGTAGTTTGTCAAAATTTGTCACGCTTTGTATCAAATTGTATCGCCCCCTTGCTGGCGGCACCGCACATCGTCAGAGTTATATGGCTGCAAACGACCCAAGTTTTCAGTAAAACCCCAACGGGGGCTCTTGAGTCTCAAAGGCGGTGCTGTGACGTCAAAATCGAAGATATTGATTATTGATGACGATGGTTCCACTCGAGAAGCATTGACAGACTACTTTGAGACTCAGGGCTTCACCGTCAAATCTGGCCAACGTCAGAGCCAAGCTCTTGGGCTTGCTAATTCCTTTTTACCCGACATCATCATTTTGAACATCGCCCTGAACGATGGTGGCGGCTTAGCCCTATTTCTCAAGCTGCGGCAATCTTCGGAAGTGCCTGTTATATTCCTCGCACAAGAAACTGAAGAAACTGATTGCATCATTAGCCTGGAAATTGGTGGGGATGATTACATTACGCTGCCATGTAACCCACGGGAGCTTACCGCGCGGATTAAGGCTGTGTTGCGGCGCGTTGACCAAGGCCCCCAGCTGACAAAAAAGTCGCTATCAGGGTCGTTAATAAATTTCGGCGGTTGTACATATAACTCTACCTCCCACACGCTCGTAGACCAGACAGGCCGCACGGTTAGGCTCAGCCGAAATGAGCGCAAGCTTCTGGGCGCCTTTCTTGCCAACCCGAATATGGTCCTGAGCCGAGAAAGACTATTGGAGGAGATCCAAAATAGGCCCAAGGAAGTTTTTGACCGGACCATAGATAATTTAGTATCGCGTTTACGAAAGAAATTGGAAACAAACCCACAATCACCAAAGTTGATAAAAACCTGTTGGGGAGGTGGATATTCGCTTATAGCCAGTGTTTCCGGAGAATAATGGCGTGAATATTTCGCGTTTTATGAAGACGTTTTTTCAGCCTGTCCTGCAGGTTGCTTTGGTAGTGTTACCCTAAATACCGCTCCTTCACCTTTTTCCGAAAATATATGCAGTTTGCCGCCCATACGCACAACGAATCTTTGCACGAGCGCCAGTCCCAGACCCGTGCCTTCTGAGGAGCTTGGACCCAATTCATCGCTAATTTGCACAAATGGCTTTACTGCCTGCATGATTTGCTTATCGGTCATGCCGATACCATTGTCGGCAATTGTAATGATAATTCTATCTTCATCAGAATGTGCAGAAATTTCGATCGAGCCTCGATCAGCAGTAAATTTCGCAGCGTTTGAAACCAAGTTAAGCAGGACTTGCTTCAACATTCTTTCGTCACCAACCATAGAGGCGCTGTCTATCTTAACTACTACAGAGTGCTCTTTTTCATCTATCCTCGGCTTATTAAAAGCGACGGCCTGATTGATACAGGCCTCAATGTCTAGGGGTTTAGCCACCATGTCATAGCGCTGAGCTTCTAGCTTGGACAGATCAAGAATATCATTGATAAGAGACAATAAATGCTGGCTGCTGCTGTGAATGATATTTAGATATTCGTCCTGTTTCTCTGTCGAAGTGACCATTTTTTGTTGCAACATTTCAGTATAACCAATTACGGCATTTAACGGCGTGCGAATTTCATGGCTCATAGATGCCAAAAAGTTTGATTTAGCCTTGTTTGCAGTCTCCGCTTCCTCTTTGGCATCCGAAAGCTCGTTCGTTCGCTCACGCACCATTTTTTCCAAGCGCTGTTTTTGCTCCCGCAAATGCCGATCATGCGTACTAAGTTCCGCCACCATTTCCATAAAAATCTGATACAGCTCGCCAATTTCATCTTTCCGATTGCGAATTGCCGCAGTGTTTTTATCCAAACCTTTCGGGTTTTTAACCGTTTGACCTGCAACTCCCGCGTACCCCACTGAGCGAATTTTTCGGGCGAGCGTTGTGACCAATTGCAAGGGTTCTAACCAGCGATGCAATAGCATTGCCGCGATCAACATACCCAGAAAGGCAATCCCGATCACGATGAACCCTGCGCGGTATATAATAATTTGGGCCTGATCATCGATCCGCCCAAGCGAAAGTCCAATCTGAACGACACCAATCAATTTCTGGCCACCGGCGGGGGTATCCTCAAAGCCAACAGCTTGATCATAATCCCCCTCGTCTATATTGGGTGAGAATTCGCGCCAAACCGGCACCGCAACATGATAACCGCTGCGGCTGTCAATGCCTGCACTATTTGACGGAATAGGTGCAAAAGTCGACACCATCTGCTGACCCGAGACAGCGGAATTAGCCAGGGCCAGACGATTGTCATCGACGACATAATTTGCTGGCTCTGTTACAATCTCGGTTCCATTTTCGTCCAAAACCGAGAGATAAACGACATCCTCTTCATCCACAAACGGCGAGACTATCTCTGCAAGCACAACCACGTCTTTCAACAAAACGGCTGATGTTGAACTCTCGGAAACTATTCCTGCAATTGCTTGGGCTCTGCGCTGGAGCTCATCGGTCAGCATTTGGCTGGTTGCCTGATAAAACACATATGTGAGCGCGCCGCTGATCAAAGCAACGAAGACCGCAAGGAATATCGCTGCTTGCTTTTGCATCGGAATTTTCTGGTGCCGCGCCTGAGCGTCATTGATATGGCTGTCAGCAGAAAGCGATGAATTCGATACTTCTGATTTGTTCTCTTTAACTGTCACGCGGAGCCTTCAAAGTCTAAGTAGTGTCTATTCCTACCACACCGAAATTAACTGCTTCAATTGTTTATAGACGTATTTATGACGTTATTTGACATCGACGCCCCCCCAATCTATGCCGTAAGATATGGCAATGGACCCATGACTATTAAACTACCCAGCCATGGATTGCTCCGTTTTCCAGATAACTGTACCATGAAAACCGTGATGAAATTTGTCAGCTCTGTCACAATTTGTCGAAAGATGTATCAAAAGCCCATGCCGCCAGCACAAAACCACTGGCCAAAAGCAAACAAAGTACATAAGATTCAGTAATTGAGGTAATAGCATTTCTTCTCACACTCAGGCTTTTTAGTCGCAACAGGAGAGCAAAGTTGTCCGCTGATAAACACATACTATTGGTTGATGACGAAGAAGATATTCGTGAGCCCATTGGCGTATATTTAGAATCGCAGGGGTACCAAGTAAGTTTAGCTTGTGATGCCAACTCTGCGCTCAAAATTATTGAAAACGCAGATTGTGACCTTGCTGTCCTTGATGTGATGTTGGGGCAAGATGATGGCTTTGAACTATGCCGCGAAATTCGAAAAACATCGGAAATCCCGGTTATTTTTCTGTCGGGAAAAAGTGAAGAAACCGAGCGCATCATTGGACTAGAGCTTGGCGCTGACGACTATATCGCAAAACCATTCAATCCCCGAGAGTTACTGGCAAGAATTCGGTCCGTGCTCCGGCGGTCCAAGGTGCCCGAAACAGAAGTCGGTAATACAGTTGCAACCCAACCCAAATTTGGTGAATGGACCCTTGATGTGGCCAATCAAGAAATCATCGCTGACAACGGCGAGAAACGCACGCTCAGCACTGGCGAAGCGCGCCTATTACAAATCTTCATCAACAATCCAAATGTGGTGCTAACACGCGACCAATTGCTTGAAATGAGCCAAGGGCGTACAGCCAACGCGTTTGACCGCAGCATTGACAATTATGTCAGTCGGATCAGAAAAAAGATCGAAAAAGACCCAAGCAGGCCAAAACTCCTAAAAACATATTGGGGCGGCGGTTACGCACTAAGCTGTAACTAACGGCTGTGGGCGCACCTGAAAGGCGGTGGGCGTTTATTACTCTCGCACCTCGGAACAATTTTCCTCAGTCAGATGATGTAAGCGTCTGAATTAATTTACTGATTTCTTCTGGTACAAAAGGTTTGCCAAGATACGGTCTATCGCACGTTTCCAAAAAGCTTTTCGTGTCTAGTGACAAATCTGTACCGGTAACAAAAGCGGTTTTTTTGACCATATTAGGGTGCTGTTTCTTGATCTGAGCAAACAACGCCTCACCATCCATTTCCGGCATTCTAATATCCGATAGCAAACAATCAAATGTATCGTCATCCAACGCAGCCAGTGCATCTGAACCAGATCCAACTGCCCGCACACTATGTCCCTGCAAAACGAGAATGTCTTCAAGCGCCGCCAAAACATCAGGTTCATCATCTACAATTAGCAGACGCTGTGGAGGTATCGGTGAAATCTCAGCAGATGGACCTGCGCCCGATGAAAGCATTTTGCCCGTATGAGGAACCGTCACCAAAAAATGGCTACCAGCATCAGCTTCATTGAGCAGAACAATGTCCCCACCGTGAGCGATGACAATGCCGCGCACAAGCGAAAGGCCCATCCCGGTTCCCTCGCCCACTTTCTTGGTTGTAAAGAAAGGGTCAAAGATACTGTCTCGAATATCGGCAGGGATACCTACACCGTTGTCAGATACACGCAATTCGATGGACTTGCCTGTCGGGTCCAGACCCAGTGATACATTGATTTTCTTTGGCTCCTCCAGATTGTCCAATGCCTGTTTAGCGTTAATCACCAAGTTCAAAATCACTTGAGCAAACTGGTCAGGGTCTCCCTTTATCGCCGGCAAATCTTCAGCGATCATCGACTCCACCTGCACCTTTTCCCCCTGCAATCCATACAGAGACAGCTCCAACGCCTGTTCAACGCAAGCAACCGGATCAAACTCCACCTTTTCTCCCGGACTTTTGCGCGCCATATCAAGAAACGAGCGAACAATTTTTGCGCAGCGGTCTGCAGCAGCAGTAATTTTATGAATCCTGGATTTCACTGCTTCATCATCGCTGGTTAACTCCAGCACATGCGAATTTGCAACAACCACAGTAAGTGGATTATTCAGTTCATGCGCGACACCCGCAAGCAGCGTTCCCAGAGCGTTTAATTTTTCACTTTGAAACAGCGCCTCGCGCTGAGTGGCCAATTCAGACTGAAGGTCCTTGATGTTCGAAATATCAATAAAACTGACCACACCAGCTTCCTGTCCTGCATAGGAGATAGGATGTTCGGAGAATAACGCGGGAAACTGTTCGCCGGATTTACGCACCAGCGACATTTCCTGAACGGCATTGGTCGTTTTAAAGTCGCCCGAATCGGGATTTGCCTGACGACGAGCATTATCGCGAACAAAATCTCCTGCATATGATCCCATCAATGTCGCTTCGTCCGCAGCAAGAGCCTCTGCTGCGGCATTACTTGCGAACAGAATTTTATCGTCAGATTTACGGACTAACATAACTGGAAACGGCTGAGTCCCCAGAATTTGGCGAAGTTGTGCTTCATTTTGTTCCAAATCAATTTCAAGTAAACGTCGATTGGTCACATCGTTAGCAATGGTAACGAAACCCTCTCCTGCAACCGGCCGGACGGACAGGTCAACCCAAGTATCGTCGTCCAGCAAAGCCGTAATACCGTGGTATTTCCCTTTTTCTATGGCGTCCATCCACTCATGAAGCCACTCACTACGCTCCACCAAACTGGCAGTTTTTGAGGCTTTTAGTCGCCGGGTAAGCGTCGATATCAAAGTGGATAACGGTTGTCTGGCGATCCAGTCCTGGTCTTGTTGAATTATATTTTCGTAGCTTTTGTTACAGGCGACCAGCTTTCGGTCTTTGTCAAACAAGGCAAAACCAATGGGCATTGAGCTAATAGCGGTCTCAAGCCTGGAACGCGTCCGGTACAACTGCGTGACATCGCGGCAAACCAAAATCTGCCCACCTGAGTGCAAGTAACCACAATCGGCGATAAAACTACGTTCATCATTTGTTACTATGTTAAGCCGCGTACCTGTGGTCAACGCATGCCATAATTTTTGGACTACATCTTCGCTACCCGTTACTTCTTCACCGTCGATAAAAGCAAAATTCTCTCGGTAAAGGTCGATAATTTCACGTGATCTCATACCCGCAAGATCACTCTTTTTTCTACCAAGGAAGTCCGCCAAGGCATCATTGCAGGTCAAAAATCTACCCTTACCGTCATCAATACCAATTAAATCCGGAATTGCTTCAATCGCGTCTTGAACCGTACCCCAACTTTTTTCGACTTCTTCCTGGCGTTTTCGTACCTGATACTCCGCCAACACCTCAGCTCGGGTCGAAATATCAGAAGCTATTAATGAGAGCACAAACAAACCTTGCAGGGTGAAAAGTGTTGGTAATGATAAAAGCGATATCGTCTCGTATAGTTCAGTTACGACCGGATCAAATACACTGCCTTGGCTGAAAGCAATTGACCCAATAACCATTTGCGAAACACCAAACACGGCATATCCAGCAATCACCGCCCATTCAACAACCCGCTTAATTCGCGGCACATCATACAGAATCCACATATTCCAAAGACATGTCGCAACAATCATATAGGGCAGAGCCGATGCTTGAAAGCCCGCATGCGGTTGCACAAGGTCAAACCAAACAGAGCTGCCCCATGTTAGTAACACTATCCCTGCCATCAAACGTATATCTACGGTTTTTTCGGCACGTTGCCGGAACCCGACAATCGATAGAATTGCAACTGTTGGAGCAACCAACGCCAAAAGAACCTGCTGACCGGTCAGATAAAAATCCGGTGCGTACACCTGGCTGAGATTTAGTGCCCATTGCATCCCGGACAGCGCAAACATGACAGACCACGTCAGCGCATGAGGCGCGCGGCCAAATGTTCGCCAAGCCATAAAAAAAACACCACACAGCGCAAAACTGACAAACATCAGCGTCAATATTGCAAATGGTATTTGATCCATGATCTAGTCCTGTTCCACGGAGTGGCAAAAACATGCCTGCCAATAGCTTGACCCTACTGATAGAGCAACAATACGACAAGCCCCTGCGGCGCGGGCTATACAACGTAATACAAAGTAAAACATTTTTCAGTCAGCGATACAGTCATTCGTTGCCAAACTGAGTTAAAACCACAAGGTCGCACCCGAGTTTTCGCACCAAATCAGCGCCGCCTAAATCAGGCAAATCCACAATAAAACATGCATCCTTTACAACAGCATCGCAGGCACGAATGAGAGAAATTGCCGCCTCTGCCGTGCCCCCAGTTGCTATCAAGTCATCCACTAACAATACACGCTCTCCAGCACTAATACCGTCTATATGGAGCTCAAGAAAGTCTGTGCCATACTCTTTCCGGTATGCTTGAGTTCGTGTTTCGTAGGGCAATTTTTCCGCTTTACGAATGGGGACAAATCCTGCGTTCATTTTGTAGGCCATTAACCCGCCAAGCACGAAACCGCGTGCTTCAATCCCAACAACTTTATCAAACTGACGATCTCCATAATGGCTTAACAGTTCATCACTCATGCGTTTGAATGCTTCAGCATTTTGAAACAACGTCGTCATGTCCCGAAACATTATACCCTGGAGCGGGAAGTCAGGCACAGTTCTAATATGGTCTTTTATCCAGGACATAGGTCATGCTCTCAATTCAGGATTGGAGGCGTTGCAGGATGCAGCGATTGGATATTTCTGCCAAATTTTTAACCCCAAGCAACGCCATATTTCGCGAAATTTCTTCCTTCAAATTGATCAAATACTGGGTAACGCCAGCCTCACCGCCTGCAGCCAAAGCATATAAATAAGGTCTGCCAATTGAAACCGAATTAGCCCCAAGCGCCAACGCCTTCAGAACGTCAGTGCCCCGACGCACACCGCCATCAACGATCAACTCCAGCTTATCGCCAATTTTGTCTCGCATGGGCTGCACACAGTCAATCGGTGCAGGCGCAAAATCAAGCTGCCGCCCTCCATGATTTGAAATCATCACGGCACTAGCGCCAACATCAACCGCGCGCACAGCATCACGTGGTGACTGAAGACCCTTAATTGCAAAGGGACCGCCCCACCGCTCAATTATACCGGCTACATCATCCCATGTAACAGTTCGATCAAACTGGCCGTTAACATAACCGATAACACCTACTGGTCCAGTTCCAAGCGCATCGCCTCGACTAACCAGGTTTGCCAACCCAAAATCTGGATGGCGCAGCAAATTAAAACTCCACCTGGGATGAAGGGCAAAATTCAACAGACTACCTAAGCCTAAGCGTGGCGGTATTTCAAACCCACTCCTGCGGTCACGCTCGCGGTTTCCTGCAAGCGGTGTATCGACCGTTAAACACAAAGCCTGATAGCCCTCAGACTTGGCGCGGTCCACGAACTCATCGGTCAAAGACCGATCTTTATGAATATATATTTGAAACATTTTGGCGCCGCTGCTGCTAGCCGCCACTTCTTCAATACTGGCAGTGGCCATCGTGGACAGGCTATACATTAGCCCGGCTTTTTCAGCCGCACGGGCGACACCAAATTCTTTTTCATGATGAAAAAGCCGCGACATGCCGGTCGGCGACAAAATAACCGGTGTAGATAACTTGGCGCCCAGAACAGTCGTTGCCGTTTCAATTTCACTGATGTCTCGGAGATACTCTGGCATCAACTCATATCGGCCAAAGGCGCTTTCGTTGTTGCTCACTGACCATTCGTCGTCCGCACCGCCTGCCAGATAATGAAAAATTGCCGACGGCAAAATGCGGCGTGCGCGCCGATGGTAGTCATCAACTGTGATACAGTTTTTCAACAACATCTGACCATCCCCTCAGAGCAAAATTCCCCATTGAATGTTCATCTTAGTTCAAATTTCACTGATGCACCACACGGAACCACAATGCTCATGAGTGTTTTCAATAAAAGGGAAGGGCTTTTTTTGTATATTCATAGCAAGCACATTCCAAGATGAATTGGAAACGGCTACATCTCCTATTAACGAGAGGAAGCGCCAGCCTTAATTGCACGCGCCGCGCCATGAAGAAACTTTAACACTGGTTTCCAGGCATGGTCCATATTGGTACCAGTTTGGCTCTCACGCAGCATTAGCGAGCCGTGCCGACCGTCCTTAATTTCTAGGTATGAAACACCTGACGCCTTAAACGCTGCCGCTTGGGTGATCACACTTTCGATGGCCATCTCGCGGTCTGGCCGAAAGGCAATAACCGGAATGGTCATTTTTTCCAGAAACGGTTCAGGCCTGCAATCCGCCATAGGCGCCCCCGATGCAGGCGAGAAGGCCAAGACGCCGGCGATGTCTTCTTGATTTTGCGCACCGAGCTTAATCACTAAACCAGCGCTATAACTACTGCCCAAAGCAACGATGGGTCCATTACCAGCGTTGGCTTTTGCCCATTCTAGTGCGGCGACCATGTCAGGGTAGGCATCGCAGTAACCAATATCCACATCTCCTAATCGATTTGCCGTTTCGTTGGGAGCGCCCAGTCGGTCCCCACCCGAGCGCAAATCCACCGCAAGCGTATTATATCCTCCAGTATTGAAAATTGGCGCAATTTCAGTATATTCCCCGCGGGCCGATGACCCAGCCATATGGAACAATAAAATCGTCGGCACGACCTCTTTCTCGTTCCCGGAATCAGCTCCTGAAGAAACCACTTTTTCAGGTTTAGCTCTTTGCCAATAGGCAGAGACAACAACCCCGTCAGACGCATTTAAGGTAATTTCCTCACCAACATCTGCATTAACTTGTGCCAATGTCGGCATTGCAGCAACTACGGCCAGCAAAAATTTCAGTGTTATTTTTTTAAGATACGACATCAATCATTCCTATAAGGTTTCTCCCATCAGAAAAACTATACTATAACATATCGTTAATAAATCAAACCATCATCCTGCCAAGTTTAAACCTGCGTTAATCAATGCAAGCTACTATCAATAGACAAACCAAGCTGTTTGAGTATATTTGCGAAATGAAATTTCTGACCAACATGAAACATTTTGCCGTCACCCTTTTATCTGCAGCGGCGCTCCCGTTGTGCATACCGATAGAAATTGCGTCAAATGCGCAAGGCTCGGAAGAGGCAATCACCATCGCCAGCATGACCATTCCGTTTGCATATGATGAAAGCGGTGAAGGCGTTTACAATGACGTTTTGAATCAATTGGTTAAAGGGTATGAAGGCCCCTTTAAGGTAACCTTCCTGCCTGCTGCAAGACTGGACCGGGCAATGAAAATGCAGCAAACAGATTGCATTTACATCTCCGCCGACACCGACATGGAACGCGGCGAAAACAACGAAGGCTATGCCAAGTATAGATTCATTGGACCCATCAACACCATTTCAATAGTCGTCTACACTCGGGCGGATGACCCCGATATTAGCGAAACTGAACAGTTGGATAACATGGTAGTTGCTTCAGATGTTAACCTGGTTCGTTTCATCAACGCGCTAGGAATTCAGGAAGATCATAAGCTTCAAAGCCAAATCCAGATGATCAAAATGCTTGCAGCGGGCCGGGCTGATGCGTTGATTGGCTATGATTTTGACTTGGATTTTTTAACCAAAAAACTGAACCTACAAGACCAACTCAAAAAGGCTTCTATCCGGCTCGACGAAGTAGATGACGGCATTTCATGCCTCCGCAACGAAAAAACCGAACGGTTTTTCACTCATGTAACGAAACGACTGAAAATATTGCAGGACAACGGTTGGCTTGATGAAGCTTTTAAAGACTATCGTTGACGACAACTTCAGAACCAAGGCTTCCCAGCCTAATTTGACTGATTTTGTCAGTAGACTATCCCGCCTTTGCTGCAATTCACCTCTTTTCTCTCCTATATCGTCAAAAATAGCGATATCAAACGTCATACCTCAGTGTGGTAATTTGATCTCACTCTTTTGGGTAAACAGTGATCAACCGGCTACCAAACCATATGAAATCAATTGAAACCGCGTTAATTATTCTATATTCAACCAAATAGTTGAATTAAGTAAAAACAAAAGACAGGCTGATACCGCCTGCGTCATTGGGAAAATTGACAGTGCGTCTGACCAAACAAAGCTTGGACAATCCTGCGGCGGTTGCCGTTGTTGCCGCAATTATCATGCTGATGGGCATCGCGTCCATTTTCAGTTTGCCTGCACAATTACTGCCGCAAATTCAAAAGCCAGTTATTTCAGTCATTAATTCGTGGCCCGGCGCTTCACCTGCTGAGATCGAGAGCGAGATTTCAGTGCCGGTTGAAGAGGTGCTGCAAGGCACCCCCGGCATGACAGAGATGGTAAGCTGGAACATGGCCAACTTCGGGTTCATGCAACTTGAATTTGCAATCGAAACGGATATGACGCGGGCGCTTATCGACATTATCAGCCGCCTTAATCGCTTACGCCCTCTGCCTGCAAACGCAGAAAAGCCACAGGTGATGATGGGTGAGTGGGGCGACGCCAACGACCAACTGATCGAATATTATGTTCAGCAAGTACCTGGCACGAAAGACCGCGCGCGTGAAAATGCCAAATTCCTTCGAGATGTCATTAAGCCAGAGCTGCAGTCGCTCTATGGGGTTTCCGAAATTCAATTTGACGATGGCAGCGGTGGCTTAGGCGATCAGCTACAAATTATTTTTGACCCTTACCGGGCAGCAGAACTCGGCATTGATATCGCACGCGTTCCAGCGCGCATCGGTCGTTCAGGGGACATCTCCAGCGGCTCCGTTGATGTTGGACGCCGCCAATATACAGTGCGCTTTGAAGGGCGTTATGATGCCGACGAGTTGGCTGACCTGATTTTGGAGTGGCGCGACGGCTTGCCCATTAAGCTGGGAGACATCGCTCGGATTGAAATTGGCCCCGGACGGGCAGACGGCTTCATATACCAAAACGGCAACAATGCTTACCGGCTTGGTATTTCCAAGACTAATGATGCCAACGTATTAGAGGCCCTCGCTGGTGTGAAGGCCCGAATGGACGAACTGAATGCAGGCGCGTTCAAGGAGCGCGGCTTGGTAGCGCAATATAGCTTCGATCCTGGCCTTTATATAGACCGGTCAATTAGTTTGCTCGGCAGCAATCTCATCATCGGGATGCTCTTCGCTATAGCGGTGCTGTGGTTGTTCTTAAGGCAATGGCGCGCCACGCTTCTCATTGCGCTTGCTATACCTATTTCGTTGCTCGCCACCTTTGTTGTGCTCAATCTTACAGGTCGCACACTCAACGTAATCTCGCTAGCAGGGCTGGCTTTTGCCACGGGTATGGTGCTGGACGCTGCCATCGTAGTGCTGGAAAATATCGTCCGCCTTCGTGAACGCGGCGAAACACCAAAAGACGCCAGTGATTTGGGCGTGTCACAAGTGTGGGGTGCGCTGTTGGCTTCAACAACGACAACAGTAGCCATTTTCATCCCCATCATGTTCCTAAAAGACGCTGAAGGGCAAATGTTTGCTGATCTTGCACTTACCATTGCCATTGGTGTCAGTATGTCATTACTGGTCGCAGTGACAATTCTGCCAACCACCGCGCGTTTCTGGATGCGAAAACTACCAGAGCCAGAAAAGGGAGAGACCGTTTGGGATCGGATGAGTGACGGCCTGATGCGCGCAACGAACCGGCCCATTAAACAAATTGGATGGATAGCAGGCCTAATGGCTGGCTCTATTGCTTTGACAATCATGCTTTGGCCGCAAAGCAATTATCTGCCACCTGTAAAACGCGATACTGTCGATAGCTTCCTGTTCTTTCCTCCCGGCACAAATGTTGAGACAGCGGATACTGAAATAGCGAAGGTTATCGGTGAACGTATTGAGCCTTATTTGAACGGGGAAAAAGAACCAAAAGTACGTGACTATTTCTTATGGTCTTTTCCAGGCGCAAGCGGTGGCTGGTTAGCACTCAACGCGGAAGACCCAAGTAGACTGGACGAACTGCAGGCCATTGTAGATACTGAAATTATTTCCAGCATTCCCGACATGTTTGGCTTCACATTAAGACGTAGTTTGTTTGGTGGATTTGATGACGCCAATTCCGTTGAGATGCGGGTCATGTCAACAGACCTTGCCGCGGTGAAAAATGCAGCTATGCAGGGTATGGGAATTGTTATGGGTTCAATCCCCGGAGCAACAGCCAACCCACAGCCAGACCCTTTCGCAGAGGCAAGTGAGCTGCGGTTTGAGCCTAACGACGTTCGACTGGCAGAGGTCGGCTGGAACCGAGACGATCTCACTCAGGTAATTCTCCAATTGGGTCAGGGTTCTTGGCTGGGTGAATATTTTGACGGAACCGAACGGCTGGACATCTATTTAAAATCTGAACGCTTTGACACACCAGAAAAAATCGAAAGTGTGCCTGTACAAACGCCGCTTGGGGGTATTGTTCCTTTGGGAGAACTGGCAACTATCACGGCGACTCTTGGTCCAAATGCTATTGTGAGGTTCGACCGGGTAAGAGGCTACAGTCTGGTTGTAAATCCACCGCCAGGAATGTCGCTGGAAGAGTTGATCACGAAGCTTCAAACCGATGTGGAGCCTGCAATCCGGGGATTGCTCCCCAGCGATGGCAGCATCGTTTATGCTGGTAGCGCGGAAGATCTTGCACGCGCAATCGGTACATTAAGCGGCAACTTCTTCATGGCGTTGCTTTTGCTGGTGCTGATCATGGCCGCATTATTCAAATCGCTTAAGGCTTCGCTGTTGGTCATCATATCAATTCCATTGGCAGGTGTCGGCGGTGTGCTTGCACTCAACTTATTGAATTTCATAAAATTTCAACCCCTTGATCTGTTAGGCATGATCGGCTTTATCATCCTGCTTGGCCTCGTTGTTAACAATGCAATTTTGCTAGTCGCCCAAACACGCATTGCTGAAGACCGCGGCATGAACCGCGAACAAGCGGTGCGGCAGGCACTGCGGCTACGGCTGCGCCCTATTTTCATGAGCACACTCACCAGCCTGTTTGGCATGTTACCCTTGCTCATATTCCCGGGAGCCGGCAGCGAGATATACCGAGGTATGGCAGCTGCAATCGTCGGGGGCATGAGTGTATCAACGCTATTCACGCTCGTCCTTCTTCCAAGCTTGCTCCAGCTAACAGTTAGCGCTAAGAAGCGCGCACAACAAGCCGAAGCAACGGGCGTAAACCCACAACCAGCTGAATAATCAAAAAGAACAAAAACAGTTATGCAAACTTACAAAAAAATATTCGGCGTTGCCTTATTCTTGATCGGTGCAATTACCACTGTTTCAGTAGCCGTAAAGGCTCAACAACCACAAATGCCACCTGCCCAAGTCCAAGTAGCACTGGCAGAACAACGCCTGATGGCACCGGTTATGGACGTTAACGGCACCGTCATCAGCTTGAACGACAGCCAAATTGCGACTGAAGTGGAAGGCAAGCTAACCTCCATTGCACAGGTAGGCACTCGAGTAGTAGAAGGCGATGTGATTGCAACCATCGACGACCGATTACTGAAAATCGCCCACCGCAGAGCAACTGCAACGCTTAAACGGCTGCAAGCTGACATGACTTTCCGCGAGCAGGATGTAGCCCGCTTTCAAGACCTGGCATCTCGTGACAACGCATCCAAGTCTCGTCTGGAAGAAGTTATTTCACAGCGCGATATGATCCGGCAGGATGTTGAAGATGCCAAAGCACTGGTTGATCGCACCAAGGGCGACCTGGAACGCGCCAACATACGCGCGCCTTTTTCCGGCACCGTCGTTGCGCGGTTGGCGAACAAAGGCGAGTATCTGACCGTTGGTGCAGAAGTTGTGCGCTTTGTTGATACTGAAAATGTGGAAATTGTGCTGCCCGCGCCGCTTGCCATCACGCAGTATCTGGTTGAGGGCGCGACAGTGCCAGTTTTAAGCACCAATGGTTTACATTCGCTGCCGATACGCACTGTTGTTCCAGTGGGCGACGCCGTATCACGCATGGTAGAGGTTCGGCTCAAAGCGTCCGGCGCAGAGTGGGCAATCAGCACACCGGTGAAAGTAAGTTTACCCAAAAACGTCCCGGTTGAGAGCGTTGCAGTACCTCGCGATGCCATCGTATTAAAGTCCGGGCGATCCTATTTGTTCAAAATTGGTGCTGACAATAAAGCACAGCAGGTAAATGCAGATATACTTTCAACTGTCGGGCTTTGGGTCGCGCTGCGACAAGGCGTTGAGCCCGGTGACCGCATAGTTGTGCGCGGTGCAGAACGACTGCAACCCGATCAATCTGTCATCATCCAGGAATAATACCGTTTAGTCAGCCAAGTTAGGCCTAAGCCAGCGCTCAGCGGTGTCGATATCAACACCGCGGCGCGTGGCATAATCCTCCAACTGATCGCGGTTGATTTTGCCCACACCAAAATATCGTGCGTTCGGGTGCGCAAAATAATAGCCCGACACCGCTGCCGTCGGAAGCATGGCGTAGCTATTAGTCAGAGTAACACCCATCTGTTCGGTGGCATCGAGCAGACGAAACAGTTCAACTTTCTCTGAATGATCAGGGCAAGCAGGATAACCTGGCGCCGGGCGAATGCCTTGGTAGCGTTCCTTTATCATATCATTGTTGGTTAGTGTCTCGTCTGAAGCAAAACCCCAAAATTCGGTGCGCACCCGCTCATGCATCCGTTCTGCAAATGCTTCGGCGAGCCGATCGGCCAACGCTTTTAAGAGTATCTCGTTATAGTCATCATGCGCCGCCTTAAAGCGCTCAACATGAGATTCAATACCGTGCCCGGCCGTTACGACAAAACCACCCAACCAATCATCTGGACCGCCTTTGGGGGCTATAAAATCAGCCAGACAATCGTTACTGCGACCGGCACGTTTTTGAATCTGCTGGCGGAGGAAATGAACTTTTGACAGCTCTGAATCTCGGTTCTCATCGGTGAACAATGTTACATCATCGCCGCTTCGTGCAGCGGGCCAAAAACCGATAATCGCTTTTGCCGTCAGCCATTTCTCGTCAATTATCTGGTTGAGCATTGCTTTGGCATCTTCAAACAGGCTTCTTGCACTTTCGCCGACAATTTCATCTTCCAAAATCGCCGGGTAACTGCCCGCCAGTTCCCACGTCCGGAAAAACGGCGTCCAGTCAATGCGGTCGACCAGATCAGCGAGCGGATAGTCATCAAGCACTTTGGTGCCGGTAAATTGCGGCTGAACAGGCTTGTAGACATCAAAAGGCGCACTTGCGGCATTGTCCCGCGCTGCCATCAGGCTCACCAAACGATCCACCTTCGGTTTGGCCAATCTTTTTCTGAGAACTTCGTCATAGTCCGCGCGGGTTTTGGCCACAAAATCATCGCGTAACTCATCTGACATCAAAGTACTGGCCACACCCACAGCGCGCGACGCATCCAACACATGGACAATCGGGCCCGAATATTGTGGAGCTATTTTAACCGCCGTATGGACTTTGCTGGTAGTGGCGCCGCCAATAAGAAGCGGCATGGTGAACCCCGACCGTTCCATTTCGGCACCTACAGTGACCATTTCATCAAGCGACGGTGTGATAAGACCCGACAAGCCAATCATATCTGCCTTCTGGTCATTAGCCTCTTTAAGGATATCTGACCAAGGCACCATCACGCCCATGTCTATCACTTCGTAATTATTGCACTGCAAAACGACGCCAACGATGTTCTTGCCAATGTCGTGTACATCGCCTTTCACCGTTGCCATGATGATCTTGCCTTTGGCGCGCGCTCCCTCTTCTTTTTCCGCTTCAATGAACGGCTGCAGATAATTAACCGCCTGCTTCATCACACGGGCAGATTTAACCACCTGCGGCAAAAACATTTCACCCGAACCAAACAAATCACCAACAACATTCATGCCGTCCATCAGCGGCCCTTCAATAACCTGAATGGGGCGGTCAAACAGCTGGCGCGCTTCCTCGGCGTCTTCCTCAATAAAGTCTGAAATGCCTTTAACCAGCGCATGTTCCATACGTTTTTTTACTGGTTTCTCGCGCCAGGAAAGGTCTTCAACCCGTTTGACGCCACCCTGCCCGCGGTATTCATCGGCTATATCTAACAAGCGTTCTGTGGCATCGTCACGGCGATTGAGAATCACATCCTCCACCCGTTCCTTCAGCTTCGGAGGAATATCCGAGTAAACCGTTAACTGGCCAGCGTTAACGATGCCCATGTCCATGCCCGCTCGGATGGCATGATAGAGAAACACGCTGTGCATGGCCTCGCGTACGAGATTATTCCCCCGAAAGGAGAAGGACACATTGGAAACGCCGCCCGAAACTTTGGCATATGGAAGATGAGTTTTGATCAAACGTGTGGCTTCGATGAAATCGACGCCGTAATTATTATGTTCCTCAATTCCCGTTGCTACGGCAAAGATATTGGGATCAAAAATAATATCTTCCGGTGGAAACCCAACCTCGTTGACCAAGATATCATAGGAGCGCTTACAAATATCAAACTTGCGTTCAATGCTGTCGGCCTGGCCGTCAGTATCAAACGCCATCACCACAACCGCAGCGCCGTACCGCATGATACGCTTAGCCTGCCAAATGAAGGGCTCTTTCCCCTCTTTCATGCTGATAGAATTAACAACTGCCTTGCCCTGTACGCACTTCAGGCCTGCTTCTATTACAGACCATTTGGAACTGTCGATCATCACTGGTACGCGGGCAATGTCTGGCTCTGCAGCTATCCGGTTGAGGAACTTCACCATGGCATCTTCAGCGTCCAACATGGCATCATCCATGTTGATGTCGATGATCTGCGCGCCGCCCTCCACCTGATGGCGGGCAACCGAGACGGCTTCTTCATAATTGTCTTCAAAGATCAGCTTCTTAAACTTAGCTGAGCCAGCCACGTTGGTGCGTTCGCCGACATTAATAAACTGCGCTGTTTGGCGGGTCATATATTTTACTCGGCTACCATGTTGATAAGAGTGACTGGGTCGATACCAGATAACCGCATGACAGGCTCAAGCGTTGCTGGTTTGCGCGGTGGCACACTCTCCACCGCCTTCGCTATTGCCCGGATATGGTCCGGCGTCGTACCGCAACACCCGCCAGTAATATTGAGCAAGCCCTCTTCCGCCCATGCGCGCAGGTGGGCTGCGGTATCCTCCGGCAATTCGTCATATTCTCCCAATTCGTTGGGCAATCCGGCATTCGGATACACGCATACGCGGGTTTCCGCGATTGCAGAAAGTGCAACTGCGTGTGGACGCAGGTGTTCAGCACCAAAGGCACAGTTTAGGCCAATAGTGAAGGGTTTGGCATGCTTCACTGAATACCAGAAGGCTTCAATTGTTTGGCCAGACAGGTTGCGGCCCGACATATCGGTTACGGTGAATGAAATCATCAAAGGCAGGCGGATGCCTTTTTCGTCAAATACATCTTCTGCGGCGAAGATCGCAGCCTTCGCATTCAAGCTGTCAAAAATGGTTTCGATCAAAAGAATATCAACACCACCTTCGATTAGCGCGGCAACCTGTTCTTTATAGGCCTCTACCACCTCGTCAAACGTAACGGCCCGATAACCGGGGTTGTTTACATCCGGTGATATAGACAGTGTTTTGTTCATCGGCCCGATGGCGCCGGCAACAAAGCGAGGCTGATCAGGTGTTTTCGCCGTCCATTTATCGGCGGCTGCGCGGGCACATTTGGCCGCCGCCAAATTCAATTCGGTCGCCATAGCCTGCATGTCATAGTCAGCCAGCGAAATGCGTGTGCAGTTAAATGTATTGGTCTCAATGATATCTGCGCCCGCCGCTAAAAATTCACTATGAATATTTTCGATAACTGTCGGTTGGGATATGCACAAAATCTCGTTATTGCCTTTCAAGTCAGACGGCCAATCTGCATATTCTTCGCCACGAAAGTCTACCTCAGACAGCCCTTCCCGCTGGATCATCGTACCCATCGCACCATCGATAACTAAAATGCGGCTATTGGCGGCCTCGTTCAACCGATCAAAAACGCCGTTGCTATCTGCAGACTTGGACATAGCTACGCGCCCTCATTTGAGGCTGATGTACGATGACCAAGCATATGGCATACGGCAAAGGTAAGGTCAGCGCGGTTCAGCGTGTAGAAGTGGAAGTCTTTTACGCCGCCCGCATATAATTTGCGGCACATTTCACCTGCAACCGTTGCCGCAACAAGCGTTCTGGTTTCAGGTTTATCATCCAGCCCGTCGAATAAATCACCAAGCCATTTGGGCACCGATGCACCTGTTGATGCTGCAAAATTGCTAAGCGTTCTGAAATTGGACACCGGCAAAATGCCCGGCACGATAGGAACATCAATACCGAATGACTGACAGTGATCAAGAAAACGAAAATATTTGTCAGTTTCAAAGAAAAACTGGGTAATTGCCCTGTTGGCTCCCGCATCAATCTTGCGTTTCAAATTGTCCAAGTCCGCTGCCAAATTTGGGCTATCTGGATGAATTTCGGGGTAAGCAGCAACAGAAACATCGAAGTCCCCAATATCACTAATGCCAGCAACCAATTCAGCAGCATTTTTGTACCCATCTGGATGTGGCTGATAGCAGTTAGCCCCTTCAGGCGGATCACCGCGCAGAGCGACAATATTCCGAACACCAGCGGCGTAATAATCCCGAATAACAGTATTAATTTCTTCACGGCTGGCGCCAACGCAAGTTAAATGCGCAGCAGGCCTAAGGCTGGTTTCTTCAAGAATGCGCTTAACGGTGTTATGTGTCCGCTCACGTGTTGAACCGCCCGCACCGTACGTAACCGATACAAAGGAAGGATCAAGACCCTCTAGTTTCTTAATCGATTCCCATAGGGTTTCTTCCATTTTAGGTGTTTTGGGCGGGAAAAATTCGAAAGAGACATTTGCGTCTTTTACCGGTGCTGCGAATAGCGAGCCCGACCGCGCGAGTGTATCGCTAAAACTACTCATAACTTGTTACTTTCTTATCAAACTTCCAAATCGTTACCCGTAAGTCTCCCCCGTCTAAATGGGACACGGATGAGAGAGACAGGTTCGCGGCCCTGCCCCACCCGGCGATTTCTTTTTCGGAAAAGCCTAAGCGGCGGTGGGCATGCTCATCGCGCAAAAATTCATGTTCATGGGGGGCAAAGTCCGCAATCAGCATTACGCCATCATTAGACAGCGCCCGTGCGGCTTCGCCCATTGCTTTAGCGGGTTCTTCTGCGAAATGAAGAACCTGATGAAATAAAATCAAATCCTGACTATTGTCAGCGACACCGAGCTTATACATATCTCCAAGACGCACTTGACAATGGCCAAGCGCTTCACTGTCTAACTGCGAACGAGCAATTGCCAACATTGACCGCGATATATCCAGGCCAAGCGCCTGATCTGCCAAAGGCGCAAACAATTGGAGCATACGCCCGGTACCCGTTCCCACATCCAACAATTTTCCAACATGTTTCCCGCCCTGCGCAGCCAACAAGGCAGCCTCTACCTGCTCCTCAGAAACATGCAATGAGCGTAATGTGTTCCAGTCACTAGCATTGGCGTCAAAATAGGATTGCGCTCGGTTCGCCCGTTCAAGCCGAATCGCTTCCAATTGTTGAAGGTCGGATAAAAACTCTTGATCCGATTCATCCAGCAAATCGACTATTGCAGAGTTCAAGTGCCCACCAGAGCCTTCAACCGACAGTCGATAAAACACCTGGGTTCCCTCCTGGAACCGATCAAGCAAACCTGAATCACCCATCAGTTTAAGATGGCGAGACACGCGAGGTTGGCTTTGATTTAGTATTTGAACCAATTCACCGACGGTCAATTCCCCCTTTGAAAGCAATGCAATAATGCGCAAACGGGTTGCTTCACCCGCGCCGCGCAATGCTGTCAAAAGTTGTTCCATAATGCTCTTTCGTTTAGCGTTGCTAAAAATATAAAGATTTCTTTATATAAGTAAAGCTGTTTTGGATTTACCTTGCATCATCGAAAAGTGATCAACTCGGCCTTTTGGCAAACACAAAAGCTTGCTACAGAGGCTGGATAGTGCTGACGTTGTCGGCGATGAGATTGCTAATTTGATATTTTTATTGAGATATTTATGACGTTGATGAAATTTATGCGAACCGCTGTTGCCTTAACGCTCTTAACGGTCACAGCGGCGTGCGCATCAGGCTCGGGTAATATTGAGACGGATACCCGTGATCCTTACGAAGAAATGAACCGGAAGATATTTGCTTTTAACAAAGCGTTTGACCGACAGATATTTAAGCCAATCTCCTCAGCCTATAAATTTGTAATGCCCGACCCGTTGGAAGACGGCGTCAGCAATGCAATGAGAAACCTCCGTGAACCGTGGGTATTCGTTAACGATATTCTGCAATTTAAATTCAAGCGCGCCCTGACAACACTCACCAGGTTCACTTTGAACACGACGGTGGGCGCAGCCGGACTATTTAAAGTATCGGACGGAATGGGCATCCCCTACCATTCAGAAGACCTCGGCCAAACTTTTGCAGCTTGGGGCGTTGAGGAAAGCCCTTATCTTGTTCTGCCGTTTGTTGGCCCGTCCACTAATCGTGATTTTGTGGGTTTTGTAGGGTATTTCTTCCTCGATCCGGTCACCGTTGCTCTCAATAATGAAAACGAGTCTGGTTTGGTGTTACTGCGAACCGGCGTGGATGCCCTGGATGCGCGCGTTAGGTTGCATGACTCACTGGACGAACTCTACAAAGAAGACGACCCCTATGTTGTTATGCGTTCACTTTACCTGCAAAACCGCCGCTACGAAATTTACAATGGCGATCCGCCAGCAGACGAAGCAGAGGAAGACTTTTTTGACGATCTCGAAGATGAGGAAGACGGAGGCAATTAAGAACTAGTCTCCGCCGTCGCCTTCAATTAGCAGGTAAGTTAAGACAGTCCAGTGCTTCAACAATATTATATTTTTGCATTGTCTCACGTAGTCGTTTTACGAATACGTGGTTTTTAGTGATACTTTTCAACTGCTCGCCAAGTTTGTCGTGCTTGGATGAAGCTGACATCGAAATAGCGATAGGTAGTTGCTCAATATAGAAAGGTTCGGCAAACTGGCCTTGGTCGCTTTCCGAAATTTGCTGGTTCGGAAACAGCCCTGCTTTAAAAGCACCCCAAATTGCATCGTTGATGATAAATGCATCCAAACGGCCGCGAAGCGCCATTTTATACATGATCTGGGTCTGGGCGACTTGCACCCCCGTAACGTTAACCGTTGGTAATATACTACGCGAAAAATAGCCGCCGCCCGGATAGGCAACACGCATCCCGTTCAAATCATTTGTTGAATTGACCGGTCTGCGTTTCAAAGATGCAATACCTGTTTTAAGGCAAGCAAGGTCCGTTAAGTTGACTATATTTGATAGAAGCCGAGGGTCGCGGTAACTTATGGTAAAATCATATTTGCCGTTTTCCATGTCCCGTTGCACGCGCGGAATCTTGTTGACGATAACTTTCATTTTAACGCCGAGCGTCTCTTCAATAGCAGTTACAACTTCAACAATGATTCCGTTGTTTTCGCCTTCATGGACCCAGCCGAAAGGAAACCAGTCAATAACACCAAAAGTTGGCTGGTTATCCTGAGCAATCGCCGTTGTCGATACCAGCGTGTTTGCAATAAACAGCAGCACCAAAGCGCTTTTAAACACCTTACGTTCGTTGGCCTTCATGGCTCTACTATATTTACCTTGCGAATTTACGATACTTAATCCGGTGCGGCTGCGTGGCATCAACGCCCAAGCGACGTTTTTTGTCTTCTTCGTACATTTCGAAGTTTCCTTCGAACCATTCCACATGGCTATCGCCTTCAAAGGCCAGAATGTGGGTGGCAATCCGATCAAGGAAGAAACGGTCGTGGCTAATCACAACAGCGCAACCTGCAAAGTTTTCAAGTGCTTCCTCTAGCGCTGCCAGTGTTTCGGTATCGAGATCATTGGTCGGCTCATCGAGCAACAGCACGTTGCCACCTTCTTTGAGCATTTTCGCCAAGTGCACGCGGTTGCGTTCACCACCGGAAAGCAAGCCAACTTTCTTCTGCTGGTCACCACCTTTGAAATTGAAGGCCCCCACATATGCACGTGTGCTAAGTTCCCGCTTACCAAAGGTGAAAATATCATGCCCGCCAGAGATTTCTTCCCAAACATTGTTGTTTGAATCGAGCGCATCACGGCTTTGGTCAACATACCCAAGATGCACAGTATCGCCGATGGTGATCGAACCGCTATCAGCCTGTTCCTGACCAGTAATTAGCTTAAAGAGCGTAGTCTTACCCGCGCCGTTCGCGCCGATAATGCCCACAATGCCGCCCGGTGGCAGGCTGAAGGTCAGGTCTTCAAACAGAAGCTTGTCCCCAAATGCTTTGGTCAGGCCCTCAGCCTCAATTACCTTGCCGCCAAGGCGTGCAGGCGGCTGAATTTTAATCTGCGCAGGGCCATTAACGCGGTCTTCCTGCGTTTTGAGCATTTCATCGTAGGCTTTGATTCGTGCCTTCGATTTAGCCTGACGGGCTTTCGGTGACTGTCTGATCCAGTCAAGTTCGTCGTTCATGGCTTTCTGCCGCGCGGCATCAGCGCGTTCGTCCTGCGCCATACGTTTGGTTTTCATCTCAAGCCATGCGCTATAATTGCCCTCGAACGGAATGCCCTGACCGCGGTCCAGTTCCAGTACCCAGCCCACTACATTGTCGAGGAAATAGCGGTCGTGGGTTACAAGGATCACACAGCCTTTGTAATTCTGTAAATGGTTTTCAAGCCATGCAACGGTCTCGGCATCTAGATGGTTGGTTGGCTCATCGAGGAGAAGAATGTCTGGCTTTTCGAGCAATAGCTTGCACAAAGCTACCCGGCGTTTTTCACCACCAGACAAGTTATCGATCGCCCAATCATTCGGCGGACAACACAGCGCATCCATCGCCACTTCCGCCTCTGACTGCAGGTCCCACGCGTCAGCGGCATCAACCTTTTCCTGCAGTTCGCCCATTTTGGCCAGTAAGTCCATATTTTCAGGGTCTTCGCCGTAGGCCATGGCGCACTCATTGAAATCGTCAACCAGCTTCTGGGCTTCAGCCATGCCGTCCATCACGTTACCAAGCACATCCTTGGAAGGGTCCAGCTCGGGTTCCTGCGACAGGTAACCAACTTTGATGCCGTCTGCAGCCCATGCTTCGCCGCCGAATTCTTTTTCCTGGCCAGCGATAATCCGCATAAGCGTGGATTTACCAGCACCGTTCTGGCCGATGATCGCTATCTTGGCGTTCGGCATGAAATTAAGGCTGATGCCCTTCAGAACTTCTTTGCCACCAGGATACTTTTTGGTGAGCTTTTGCATTTGATAAACATACTGGTAAGCAGCCATGACGCGCGCCTTCAATTAGGGAAATTTGATTGCGCCTGCTTAGCGCAGAAAAAGAGATGGTACAAGGCGCAAACATTCGGTTCGCCTCAGTGTCTTTCCAAGTCACACATGGTACAGCGTTTCGAAAATATAAATTTCGAAAACTCGACTAAACTACCAAATCTTTGCTCTCTCTTTTCGCCAAAGATAAAATCCGCTGCACTGCTGTTACACCCCTCACACTTTGTCCGAAATGCCGCAAAAGTAAGGATAAAAAATAACAAAAACCCGGCCATATTAGACCAGTCAATTGGCTCGCCACTAGCAGAACTCCAATCATCAAGAGAGAGAGCTAGAATCCATCCAGGCATTAACCACGCCAGAGCTTTAATGCGGTATTTTGACTTAAACCCCTTTTCCGACTTTGAAATTCGGAATTCGCGCGGCCCATGATACTGACTTTTCTCGTTTTGGTACGCTCGATATATAAAAGAAATAATCGCAACAGGTCCAAATACGATAACAAATATGGTACCAAAAAAGCTTGGCAAATATGAGACGAACCCTGCCCAATCATCGTCTGCAGGATGATACCACCCAAAAACTGCAATAGCTCCAACAATAATTATAGTAACAGCTAGCGTCTTTAAGGCGATGCTCCTAAGTAGCAACAACAGGTCCATATCAATTTTACCCAATTTAATCTTGATCCTGACTAAACGTTTTGTGTGTCGGCAGGCCGTCTTGCATATGCACCCACGGTTGGCGGTTTTTCACATAGGTGTGGGCTTCTGGTTCAAAGTCTGCGGCATCATCCAGCAACACCATATGCAGATGTATCTCGGTAGGCCAGGCTTCGCCCTCGAACGACACAGCGCTGCCGCATTTATTGCAAAACCGCCGGGTCACGCCGGGGCTGGAACGAAATACCGTTAGTTCGTCGCCGGTAAGAAGTACCGACGATTTATCAAACCCGGCATAGGTGGCAAAGGCTGCACTGGTCGCTTTCTGGCAGCTGGGGCAATGGCAATGCCCAACCCACTTGGGCTCGCCCATCACCTCAAGCTTAACTGCGCCGCAAAGGCACTTTCCCAAGTGATCTGGCTCCATACTCATTTTTTATTCCCGAAAAACTTGGCGACAGACTTGTCCGCACGGGCTTTACTGGCTCGGTAAATATCGGTTTTCTTGGCATTTTCCCAGTAGGCCGACAACTTGGGGTAATCTTCAAGGCCGGGCACGCCAAACTGCGGCATCAGCCGTTCGAACCAATAAAGCTGGGACATAATTGCAGCGTCAGCGTGGCTCCACCTGTTACCCACCGCAAATTGTTCGCCTTCGATGCAATAATCCAGATACCTGAGCGCTTCCGGAAGCGCGCGCTCCTTAGCATCAGCCATCTCTTCGTCAGTTGCGGTGCCGCCGAACGCCACTTTGCCCATCGGGCCAATGGCATTGGTATAATATATGTCCAGCACTCGCACGATGCGGCTAGCTTTCGCCGCCACCAACGGGTCGCTGGGCGTAACGCTATCACCGCCGACCACTGCATCCAGATATTCAACAATAGATTGGCTTTCAGTTAGAGATGTCCCGTCGTCCAGCATCAGGAACGGTATTTTTCCCAAAGGGTGATGGCTTAGATGCTCAGGGGATTTGAAGCCACCAACAACATCTGTTAGCACGACGCCGCCTGCCTTACCCTTCATCTCAAGCGCAATAAGAATTCTTTCAACGTAGGGCGAAACACTATGACCACATAATTTCAATAGTTCATCCTCTCCAAACACATTAGGCAACAGTCATCAAAAACACTATTTCAGCCACATCTCAACCGCAACGACATTATATTTATAGCTGCCAGCCCACCTACCGCTAACCCATCAGCTGGAAACGAGCGAGGTTCAGAGCGACCAAAATCATGACAGCTGCGATAAAACTATCCAGCACCCTCCACGTGATCGCTTTTTGGAACAGGGGCGCAGCCTTTTTGCCGCCGAAAGCCAGGCCGTAAAACCACACGGCTGAAGCAGCAATAGCACCGATTAAAAACGCCCCGCGTTCAATGTCCGAGCCATACCTCACGCTTACTCCGCCGATAAGCACCATCGTGTCCATGTAAACCCACGGATTTAGCAGGGAAAAGGCAGCAGCATGAAGCATCGCGGTGCGCGCACTGCCCCCTGCGGCGCTGCCTGCAGCCTCTTCCATTCGGTTGCCGTCCAATACATCGGGGCTGATTGCTGAGCGGATGCTTCGGATTGCAAACCACGTCAAAAACACCACGCCGCCCCAGCCCAACCACGTTGCCAAAGTATCGTTCCCGGCGATATATCGCCCGACCCCCATGACACCAAGTGTGATGAGCGTTGCATCGGCGGCAAAACATACGCTGGCCACAGGCACCGCATGACGTTGGCGAATTCCCTGTCTCAGCACATAGGCATTTTGCGGCCCAATCGCTACAATAAGGCCGATTGAGATGATAAAACCTTCCAGCAGTATTAGTAGATTATTCACGCAAATTCTCTCAAGCTTGTAGGTGCATTAGGCCGTTAGAAATGCCGACCAAGCCAGTCCAGCAAGGATGCATTCACATCGTCTGCCCGCTCAAGTTGGGTCCAGTGACCACACGCCTCGTAATCAATGCGCTCGTAGGGTTCGCACAGGTCTTCCATACCGTCTGCCAATCTTGGCGGGCATACACCGTCGCGTTCAGCGGTATACATCAAGCAAGGCTTTTCAACTTTTGGCAGCGCACCATCCACAAGGAACTGTTTCTGTGCATCCCAGTTATTTGCCATGTTGCGGTACCAATGGAGCGGACCGGTCATACCGTTCCGCGAATATCCATCGACGAAATAGGCCAGCTCTTCTTCGTTGAGCAAAGGCTCTCCCATCGTGGTCTCGTCGCGCGCTTCAAGCAGCGTTACAAGGTCGATACCTTTCATCGCCTTCAATATTTCCGGACGGATCGGCTGTTTAAAACGTTTGCCGCCAGTAGCGGTTCGTATGAAAAAACTGAAGGTTGCGGCCAGGTCTTCTTCCAGAATTGGTTCGCACGCACCTTCGGTTTGGTAGCGCACGATATACATGTTTTCGCCCAGCGTCTGTCGAAACAGCGTAATCGGATCAATAGGGAAATGGCGCATCAAGGGCACATTCATACCTACGCAACCCTTCACCCGGTCGCCGATATAAAACGGTGTTTGCCACAGCACGATTGCACCCCAGTCATGGCCCACCAACACAGCGTCACTCACGCCGTAATGATCCTGGATTGCCGCGATATCCCCGGTGAGTTTGGCCATGGTGTAATTTTCCACGCCCTCCGGCGCGTCTGACCTGCCATAACCACGGCCATCATGGGTGAAAACAGGATAACCCGCTGCTGCAAGCGCGGTCATTTGGCTTTTCCAGCCAATCGCCAAGTCCGGCCAGCCGTGTAGGAACATCACCGCAGGCTTGTCAGTGGTGTTTGGTGCTGGGCCGCCCCGATATACCGCCAACGTCACACCGTCATTATTCACAAACTCAGGATTATAAAAATCAACCATAGTGGTGTTCCCTAAACTTCTTTGCATCAGCCACCAAAGGCCGCCATGATAAACAACGCAGTGATCGCAATGGGCACCAAGTAGCGTATTGCCCCGTATAAAAGTGAGAATAGTGCCGGGTTTTCCAGTGGCAAGGCTTCCCTGAAACTCTCTCTTGGCAAGCCCCAACCAACCATCACCGCGAAGGTCAGTCCACCGAGCGGTAACACAATATTGTTCACGCCCTCCCGGATCAGATCAAACCATGTGTGCCCCTCAAGGCCAACAAACGCCAGTGGGTAAAACTCACTCCAGCTGGAAAAAGACAGAACCGTCAACAGACTAAGCACAAAAACCAGCCCGGCCATTGACCATGCTGCTGCCCACCTACGCACTCCCATTTGTTGCAATTTGGCTGTTGTGGGTGACAGCAAAACAATCGAAGAGGTCAATGCTGCAAATGTAAGTAAAAGGAAAAACACAAAGGCAACCACCGCCCCTAAAGGAATTTCAGCAAAAACCACTGGCAAGGTTACAAAGACCAACCCTGGCCCAACACCGGGTTCCATCCCACTAGCAAATAAAAGCGGAAAAATCGCCAGCCCCGCCAGCAACGCCACCGCTAGATCCATCGAAACAACCCAACCTGCTGCACGCGGAAGGTGTACGTCTTTTCCCATGTAAGACCCCATGATCATGATGCCACCCACACCAACACCAATGGTGAAAAAGGCCTGCCCAACCGCGTCCATGAACAATTGCGGACCAAAGATCATTTCGTTGAAACCAAAAAGAAAATGAAGCGCTTTTACAAAGGCACCTGTCACCGCAGAATATACAACCATACCGCCCAGCATCAGGAACAATGCAGGCATCATCAGTTTGCTGGCACGTTCAATACCGCCGCGCACACCTGATGCAACGATTGTCGCAGTCAGCGCGCAGAAAATAGCTGACCACAATAGCGGCCCGAACGGATCAGATTTGAAAACCGCATCATAGTTTCTGATCGCTTCCACGCTCCAGCTCGTCATACCGCCCGCCAGCGCATTATAACCGTAGGCCATGATTTGCCCGGCGATGACCGAATAGAAACTCAGCACCATTATAGTTGCCGCAAGCCCCATCCACGCGACCCAATGCCAAGGAAGGCGCGCCCCTGCAGAGTCTCCAAGCGTCTTCAGCGCAGTTACCGGGTCTGCTTTGCCCATGCGCCCTAGCGCCAGTTCCGCAATAAACACCGGCGTTGCAATGAAGGCCAAAGCAATAAGATAGACAAATATAAAACCCGCGCCGCCGTTTTTACCGGCAACATAGGTAAAACTCCAAATATTACCGAGGCCAATCGCGGAGCCTGCTGTAGCAATAATGAAGGCGAACCGGCTGGAAAATGTCGGTTGCTTATTTTCTGGCATAAAGCTCTCCCCTTGCGGCCTACCCTATAGGTAATCCGGTTGTTTTCAATAGCCCTATGGCCATAAACCAGCGCAAGCAATAACTGCGCTCCGGCCAAACTATGCTTGGTCGTGCGGCCCCAATTGGTTATGAAGAATATAGGGAGGGCTCACATCATGAAATCATTGTTTACAACATCAGCTTTGGTCGCCGCGTTATTTTTAACCAGTAGCGTGCAGGCGCGGCAAAGCGACAAAGTCGAAATCGGCGAAGAGCGCAGCCAACGAATTGAAAAACTCCCGCAAATAGCAAGCCCGCGTGAGGCCCGCCTGAGCGCCGGCCCGTTCAAACGCGTGGTCATCCGCGGCGCAACGATGGTAGACGGTACAGGGTCGCCGCCTATCGGTCCGGTGGATATCGTGATTGAGGGAAACCGCATCAGTGAAATTCGCCTCGTTGGCAACCCCGGCGTGCCCATTCGCCCGGAAGGCCGCCCTGCCCAAGGTGACCACGAGATTGACGCCAGCGGCAGCTACATTCTGCCGGGCCTTATCGACAGCCACAGTCATATCGGCAATGCATTATGGGGCCTGACCGGCGACATGCCGTCGATGGATTACATTTTCAAACTATGGCTCAGCCACGGCATCACCACCAGCCGCGAGGTGGGTTGTGGCCTGGGTGCAGGCTATACGCTCAGCGAAAAAGAACGATCAGCCAAAAACGAGATCGCCGCCCCTCGTTTGGTGGTTCATTGCGCTTTCCCGACCGGCTTTTCTGAGCCCAAGCAGGCACGCGACTGGGTAAAAGGCATCAAGAAACGCGGCGCAGACGGTATCAAATTTTTCGGCGGGCATCCCCGCATTCTTGAGGCTGCCTTTGCTGAAGCAGAAAAACAAAAGTTACGCACTGCATTTCACCATGCACAGCTTTCTGTTGCCCGGGTAAATGTATTGACCAGTGCCCGTTGGGGCCTGAACTCCATGGAACATTGGTACGGCCTGCCGGAGGCCTTGTTCGATGATAAGGTCATTCAGGATTACCCGCTGGACTATAACTACGCCAACGAGCAAGACCGTTTCGGCGAAGCGGGCCGACTGTGGAGGCAGGCCGCCAAACCCGGTAGCGAAAAGTGGAATGCTGTGATGGATGAATTGCTGTCACTCGATTTCACCCTAGACCCTACATTCACCATTTATGAAGCCAACCGCGATGTGATGCGGTCGCGTAATGCCGACTGGCATAAGGAATATACGCTGCCGTCTGTATGGCGCTTTTTCCAACCGAACCGAGTGTTGCATGGCAGTTATCATTTTGACTGGACCACGCAGGACGAGATCGACTGGAAAAATAATTTCGAAATGTGGATGACCTTCGTCAATGAGTATAAAAACCGCGGCGGGCGAGTGACGGCGGGCTCGGACAGCGGGTTTATATTCAAACTTTTCGGCTTTGACTATATCCGCGAACTGGAACTATTGCAGGAAGCGGGCTTTCACCCGCTGGAGGTGCTGCAATCAGCAACCATTAACGGCGCAGAACTCATAGGCCGTGAGGCAGACCTTGGCAGCATTGAGGTTGGCAAGTTGGCCGATTTGGTGATTGTGGATGAAAACCCCATCAACAACCTGAAAGTGCTCTACGGCACCGGCCACATGCGCCTTAACGACGCAAGTGGTGAAGTTGAACGCGTTGGCGGAGTAAAATACACGATCAAAGACGGTATTATCTATGACGCCGCCATGATGCGGGCCGATGTTCGTGCCATGGTTCAGGCCGCCAAAGAAGCTGAGGCAGCAACCAAGGAATAAGAGCACGTGGATTGGTATTTAATCGTAAAAACACTGCATATTATCGGCTCTACAGTGCTATTTGGCACTGGCATGGGCATAGCTTTTTTCATGTTTCGTTCACATTTCACAAACGATGTGCACGAAAAACTATTTGCTGCCCGTAATACGGTTCTAGCTGACTATTGCTTCACGTTACCTGCAGTTGTTATTCAACCAGTGACAGGCTTTTGGCTAGTTTTACAGGGCGGTTTTGAATGGTTTGATATATGGCTAGTTGCCACTTACATGTTGTATCTACTAGCAGGCGCCTGTTGGATTCCAGTTGTCTGGATACAAATCGAGCTGAAGAAAATGCTGCAGATTGCCGCAGCAGATGGAACGCGGCTTCCTGCACGTTATGATAGATTGTTCAAAATATGGTTCATGCTCGGATGGCCAGCTTTTTTGAGCCTGATTGCAGTGTTTTACTTGATGGTGACCAAACCTATATGACTGACATTAGCGAGTTAAACGGTGTGTGGTTCGTCTATGACGGCGACTGCCCCATCTGCAGTCGAGCAGCAGAGGCAACTCGCATTAAACATTCGCTGGGTGATCTGCATCTCCTCGACGCTCGAAGTGATAACCCGCACACTCTTATGACGTCCATAAACAAACTCCGCCTCAATTTAGACGATGGCATGGTTATCTTTTATAATGGCCACTATTTTCATGGGGCAGATGCATTGGAGTTCATGGCGGTTCACGGCGCGCCGGAAGGCCTATTTAACATTTTTAACCGCCTGTTATTTCGTTCAAAGTTTTTTTCAAAAAGCCTGTATCCGTTGATGCGGGGTGGGCGTAATTTATTGATACGCCTTCAGGGGAAGCCGCCACTTCTTAATCTTGAAGACAGGAGCTCACCCATTTTTCAATCAGTTTTCGGAGACAATTGGCACCACATGCCACCAGTAATGCATAAGCATTATGCTAACCAACCATTTGGGCGCGATGTGTCAATGGCGAAAGGGGTCATGAGAATAGAAGCTTCACCAATTCTGCGTACACTGGCACCAATTCTGCGTTTGATCGGCGGAGTACCAACCTATAATGAAACCGATATCCCAGTTGAAGTGAGATTTGAAAGCAGCCCGCATCACCCCGGACTCACTTTCAATCGCTTGTTTCAATTTAACGGGCGCAAACCATACAGGTTTCGTTCCACTATGATGCCTGAAGGAAACAATAATATGGTCGAGCGGATGAAGTTCGGCCTTGGCTGGCGAGTTAAGTTCGCATGGCAGGAAGACAAGGTGCAACTCTTACATCAAGGCTATGCACTTTGCCTGTTTCGTTGGACTATCCCGCTACCGCTTGATTGGTTATTGGGTGCAGTTACTGCCGAAGAACAAGCCACTGGAGAATCCACCTTTACTATGACTTCTGAAATAAATCATCCTTGGTGGGGCAAAATTTATGAATATAGTGGCTCATTTGAAATGATTGACCATGCCTAAGAATGTTCTCATCATTGGCGGATACGGCAACTTCGGCAGCTTCATCTCACAGGAATTGGCTAAAAATCCTGATATACAGGTAATTATCGCGGGCCGGTCACAGGAAAAGGCCGAGGCTTTCTGCGATCAGCTTGACGCAGTCAATCCGCCAATCGCAACAGCTTTTGATGTATATGACAACCTCTCGTCCCAACTGGCAAAGCTCGACCCTTTCGCAGTTATCCATACGGTTGGGCCGTTTCAAGGTCAGTCCTATAGCGTTGCTGTTGCCTGTATTGGGCAAGGTTGCCACTATATTGACTTGGCCGATGGCCGCGATTTTGTTAGCAGCATTGACAACCTTAATGCGGCGGCGATTGCAGGCAATGTCTCGGTCATCAGCGGTGCAAGTTCGGTCCCGTGTCTGTCGTCAGCTGTGGTGGACCATTTTTTGCCTGAATTCAAATGCCTGACGTCGCTGAGCTATGGCATTGCAACCGCTCAGCACACTACTCGCGGCCAAGCAACTACAGAAGCGGTTCTATCATATGCGGGACAACCTTTCCAAACACTGGTGGACGGTAGCCCACAAACAATTATCGGCTGGCAAGGTTTGCGGTCGCACCGGTTCCACGAACTAGGTAAACGGTACCTGGCCAATTGCGACATACCTGACTTAACACTATTTCCCGAGCGGTACCCTACACTCAAAACCGTGCGATTCTTTGCAGGCCTCGAGCTGGCGTTCATACAAATTGGCCTCTGGGGACTAAGCTGGCTTGTTCGGTTTCGAATGATTAAAACTTTAGCCAGTTGGGCAGGCTTTTTGTTAAAAACCTCGTTTTTGTTCGACCGGATAGGAGGCGATGAAAGCGGTTTCTTCATGAAACTAAGCGGACAGAATAACGAAGGACGCGCAAAATCTATTCTTTTTGAGCTGACAGCTAAATCTGGCCACGGCCCTTTCATCCCGTGTATTCCGGCGATTTTACTCGCTGAGAAGATGGCTAAGGGCTTTGGTCCAAAAGTCGGTGCGACCGCGTGTATTGGACTTCTAACGCTTGAAGAATACCTCAAAGCGCTTGAACCACTCGACATCACTTGGACATCGAGTTGATTTTGCATACTTTAACTCTTCTAAAGTAGCTTTTCGATTGAGCGGCGAATAGCGCTGGGGGTGTCGGTAGGCGCGAAGCGTTTCACGACTTTGCCGTCACGGTTCACCAGAAATTTGGTGAAATTCCATTTAATGCGCTGCGAACCCATGAAGCCGGGCTTCTCAGCCTTCAGGTATTTGTAGAGTGGGTCGGCCTTGGGGCCATTCACATCAATTTTTGAAAACATCGGGAAGCTAACACCGTAATTAATTTGGCAAAATTCACCGATCTGGTCATTGCTGCCCGGATCTTGCGCACCGAACTGATTGCACGGGAAACCTGCGATGACCAAACCCTTGTCTTTCAGATCACCATATAGCTTCTCCAAGCCCTCAAACTGAGGGGTAAAGCCACATTTGGACGCTGTGTTCACTATCAGAACGACTTTTCCTTCATAATCGGAAAGCGGCTGCTCCTTGCCGTTTAAAAGGTCAGCACTGAAATCATATATAGAAGTCATGGGGTACTCTTTTCATCAAAGAAGTTTCATTCTTTTGACAAGATAGGGTTTTTGTCCCTGATAGCAAGTTCAAGCCGGGATATGGACCGCATTGTCGCGGCGCGGTTGATCTCCATCCATGCCCACAATTCGAAGCTCAACATGGTCACGCCGTCCAGTACCGACCAGACACCCCAGAAAATCTGGTCTTCAACCGAGGCTGCGCCGAGAAACTCCCATATACAGTATACCGCGATCAGGAAAAACAAAGTGGTCAAGCCGATGATAAACTTCACCCAGCCCCCTGTACTGCCTTTAAGAGCATCTCTAAACATATGGTTCAAATTACCAGTTTCTCCAATGATTTCATCCACATCAAGGCTTTCAGCCTCCAGCTCGCGTTTGATACGTTCATCGATACTATTCATTTAACAATCTCCAATTTTACTCTATCACGCTTGTCGTTCCTCGGGCCATCGTTGGGGGCCTCGTCGGTATTGTCTGGTGGTTCAATTTGTTGTTTGAGGCGACTGCGGGCGCGTGACAAACGCGATTTGACGGTTCCAGCAGGTACGTCCTGCACTGCAGCAATTTCCGCAACACTCAAGTCTTCCAGATAGAATAAATAAAGCGCTTCGCCTTCATCTTCTGGCAAGGCCTTGATCAATCGCCTGAGTTGCTCGCCCGTTGCCCACACTTCCGGCTTATCATCGCCGATTGTTTCTTCAAACAGCTCTTCGCCCGCATTTTTTCCGCGGCGACGAATTTGGTCGAATGTGCGCCAGCGCACCGCTTTAAAAACCCGCGCCCGAAATGTGTGGGGCGGAAACACCTGTTTCATCGACCGCAGCGTCAGCATCCATGCGTCCTGCACCGCGTCGCGGGCCAAGGTGTCATCGTTGCACAGTCGGTACGAAAACCTCAATAACGATGGCTGGTAGAGGCGGTAAAGCGCCTCAAAGGCGCGCTCGTTGCCTGTCAAAGCCGCCAGCACCAGCTTTTCTTCTTTTGCCCTGACATCTATATTCTTCAGGCTATCTATATTTGTCCGGCTGGCGGTCATAAAGGCCAGTTATCCTCGCTACCACTGCACACCTTAGTATGTGCTTGTCCTTACTAACGCCGGATAGCCATAGATGGTTCGCAAGGATACCTGATTTTAATAACCTATGCTAATGCAGCGCTATTTGTTGCGTGCTGCCAAAGCGGCAACCGCCATTTCCAGCCGTTTGATCTCACGCATCAGGTTTGCCCGGTTCATCTCCATCCACTGCCACTGCTTCAATGCAATCTGTGGCATAGCGGCTACAATCATGCAAATACCCCAAAAAGTGCGATCATCACCGGTTGTTGCGATGAAAAACTCATATCCGCACCAAAGCACAATAACTGTGAAAATCAATGTGAACAAACCTGTGAGCCAAATCCACCGGCGCATGCTGCCTTTCAGGGCAGCAGAAACCATGTCAGGCATGCCGCCCTCTTCCGCCAACAGTTCATCAATAGCAGAGGTTTCTTTGGCCAGTTCTTTCATAATACGTTCATCTAAATTGGACATTAACTGTCTCCTTCCATGTTGCTGTCGTAACCGGGCTGGGTTGCCCTCAAATGATTTCTCGCGGTGTTCAACCGCGACTTAACAGTGCCAAGCGGAATACCAAGAACAACGGCTATCTCGGCCATCTTCATTTCTTCCAGATAAAATAGCGCCAATATTTGTCGTTCTCCGCCCGGAAGCGCCCTTAATAATGCCGAAAGCTGGCCGCTTGTCGCGTCAGGTTCTTTCATCATTGCGGCCGCGCCTTCAGGTAATTCATCCAGTGGATCACTTTTCGGCGGAAGTCTGCGCGCCATATCAATTACCCGCCAACGCACGGTCTTGTAGGCCCAAATGCGAAACCCACGTGGGTCGCGCAATCGGCGAAATGTTTTTGAGAGGGTAATCCATGCTTCCTGCACAGCATCAATTGCAAGCTGTTCATCGTTGCTAAGCCGGTAAGCAAAGCGCTTCAAAGCCGGGTTGTAGGTTCTGAACAGTGTTTCAAAGGCTCGGGTGTCGCCGTCTTGTGCGGCCATCACCAACAGGTCTTCGTGTGCTCTATTTTTGTTCGCGTTGCCCATTTCAGCCTTTGCCACAGGTTTACCCTCTCAATATACATTAAGACGGGATGCCTGCGAAAAAGGTTCAAAATTATTCTTTTGAGTTAACCTGTGATCAATCCGGCAAGGTCAGTGTGCCGTGCATCACTTCTACCGCTTGTCCTGAAATCAACACGCGATCACCAGCAACCTCAAGCCATAAGTCACCGCCTCGGGCAGATATTTGCTGTGCAAATATCTTGGAACGACCAAGTCGCTCCGCCCAGTAAGGCGCTGAAACACAGTGTGCTGAGCCTGTCACTGGGTCTTCGCCGATACCGTGGTTGGGGAAGAAGCAGCGCGAGACAAAATCTGTGTCACCCGCACCGGGCGCGGTCGCGATAAAACCGAAGGGTGCAAATGCCTTAAGCGCACCCAAGTCCGGTGACAAGGCCCTGATTTTCGCTTCATCCGAATAGACTAACAACAAGTCACGGTCACCCTGCTCGCTTTTGAGTATAGCATCAGGCTCTGCTCCCATAGCGGCACCAAGGCCCATAGGGGCATTAAAGGGAAACGGAGGAAGCCTTGGAAAATCCATCCGATAACGATCGCCGTCTCGCACGACCGTCAAAATGCCTGACAATGTCGTAAAACGAACTGCTTCCAGTTCCGGCATAAGGTGATTGAAAACCACATATGCCGCCGCAAGCGTGGCATGGCCACACAGCGCCACTTCCACACCCGGTGTGAACCAGCGCAGGCGATAGTCAGCCTCGGCACCATCAAATGGAACTAAGAAGGCGGTTTCGGAAAGATTGTTTTCCAGCGCGATTGATTGCAAAACTTCATCATCAAAGAATGCATCCAGCGGACATACAGCCGCCGGGTTACCGCCAAAGGTGCGGTTTGTGAACGCATCAACCTGATATATTGGAATTTGGATCATAGCTTGAAGCCTATTTGCTCGCCCATGCCTTGATCTCGTCGGCGTCCTTGGCGGTAAAACCTAATTGAAACTCGCCGTCTTTTTGCCACACCGGGCGCTTCACAAGTGCATCATTGGCAACCATAAGATCGATGGCTTTGGCTTCATCGACCCCTTGCTTGTCAGCATCATCCAGCTTGCGCCAGGTGGTACCGCGCGTATTGAGCAGGTTTTCCCACCCCAAATTAACTGCAAACCCCGAAAGCAGTTCGGCATCAATACCGTCCGTACGGTAGTCATGAAAACGATACTCAATGCCCGCGCCCTCAAGCCACTTGCGCGCTTTTTTGACCGTGTCACAGTTCTTGATACCATACAGCGTTAACATAACTAGCTCTCCTGGTTTGGCAGTTCCGCCAACGTCAAATCATCTGATTGCTCGCTCAGTGGGTCCACATGAATGAGTATTTCTGCCTCGGGGAACAGCTCACCCAGCGTGGCCTCAACCTCATCGGCAATGAAATGAGCTTTACGCACATTCAACTCGCCGTCCACTTCGATATGCATCTGGATAAACTTGTCCCGACCAGACGCACGTGTGCGCAAATCATGCAACCCCTTCACGCCCGGGCTTTCCATCACGGTGTTAAAAATGCGCTCGCGTTCCCCGTCTGGAAATTCCCGGTCCATCAACATGTCGGTGGCTGGCCGGGCAACACCATATGCACCCCAAAGAATGTATAAGCCAATTGCCAAACCAAAAATGCCGTCTGCCAGAAGGTAACCACCACTGGCCGCAAATGCTGCCCCGATCACCCCTATGTTGAGCAATAAGTCACCCTTATAATGCAAATGGTCGCCAGACACCGCAAGCGACCCGGTTCTGCGTACGACATATGATTGGAAACCAACCAGCACAAGCGAAAGCGCAATCGCTACCACTGAAACCTGAATGATTAGCGTGGGTTGCTCCACGACAACCGGGTTTAGAGTACGTTCCAGCGCACGCAGCAATAAAAATAACGCCGATCCGCTCATAATGGCAGCCTGAAACAGCCCGGCGAGCGCTTCTGCTTTGCCGTGGCCGAACCTGTGTGCATCGTCTGCAGGTTCGATAGCCGTTCGAACAGCAAACAACGTCACGAGCGACGCCGCCATATCAAGCGCACTGTCGGTAAGGGAACCAAGCATAGCGACCGAGCCGGTAAGCCACCAAACAACCGCTTTACCCAGCACTAAAACACCCGCAACCGACACCGATGCATAGGTTGCCAGCTTCATCAACCGATCTGATTGCTGGCGCGCATTCATTGTATTGCTAACCTGTTTTTCATCTGGTCACTTTCGCGGAATGCGGATGATTTGTCACCCTCAATTTGCACGGCTACTTCACAAAAAAAACGCCCGGAAAACCGGACGTTTCTCAAATTTTCTAATTGGCAATCGGTCGCGCTAGTGAAGCTTTTTCTCAACTTCTGCAATGGCGTCATCCACCAGCGCGGCGCCTGACTTACCCTTCAAAGAGCTGGCAAGAACCGACGTGGCAGCTTCTACAGCAACGGTAACAGCAGCAGCCTTCACTTCTTTAATCGCATTAGCTTCAGCCTGCGCAATTTTTTCTTCAGCACTACGTTCGCGGCGGGCCATCAAGTCAGCCAAATCACTCTTAGCGGTTTTGGCCATAATTTTAGCATCTGCCTTCGCCTGCGCCACCATATCAGCGGCTTCCTGCTCGGCGTCACGTTGCTTGCGCTGATATTCGATAACCATATTCTCGGCTTCGGCCCTAAGGGCTTTGGCTTCATCGATTTGCGCACGGATCTCGTCCAGCTTCTCGTCTAGGCCTTCAGCAACCTTTTTGTGAACGCCTTTGTATAGAAGGCCACCAACAAAAACGACGAAAGAGCCCGCAACCCAAAAGGTTGTATCGGCGTAAAATGGAACATCACCCGCCATATTAAGCTCCCTTCGCTGTCATCGCAGTTTTCACTGCGTCTGAGATATTTGCGTCACTTGAAGGCGTTTGTGCAAGACGGTTAACAATGTCTGCTGCAACTTCAACTGCAATCGTTTCCAACTCAGCAAGTGACTGCTGTTTGGCTTCAGCGATCCGTGCTTCAGCCGCACTGGCCGCCGCAGCAAGCCTTTCATCAAGCTTGGCCTGCTCTGCTGCAATATCGTCGGCAGCTTTATCCTTGGCGGCTTGAATGGTTTTTTGGGCCTGAGCCCGTGCATCTGCAACGGCTTTTTCGTAAGAAGCACGAACTTCATCCGCTTCACCGCGCAGCATTTCCGCCGCATCCAGATCAGCCGCAATCTTTTCTTCCCGGCCTTCAAGTGCAGTGGTTATCCGCGGTAACACCACCTTGGAAACAACAAAGTAAAGAAATGCGAAAGTTAAAACCAACCAGGCGATCTGGTTAGTATAACTGCCATCTTCAAGCACATTCAGCTGCGGTATACCGCCTGCTTGCTGCTCGGGAATTTCTGTAGTGGCCTGGAGCATCGTGTGCCTCTATGCCTTTATGCTAACGATAGACTGCGTTCAGTATGAGACTATTTGGCCCTGCAATATACACGCAGCGCCACTAGTCCGCTTCCGATACTAAGTGAATAGGATTAGGAAAGCGATCAACAGAGCGAAAAGACCTGTTGCTTCCACGAGCGCAAATGCAAGCATCATTGTAGGGCGCTGCTTGTCAGCAGCGGCCGGGTTGCGCATAGCACCAGTAAGGTAGCTACCAAATACGTTACCAAGACCGGCACCAATGCCAGCCAAAGCGATAGTTGCAAGACCAGCACCGATCATTTTTGCAGCTTCAAGTTCCATGTTACGTTCCTCTTTCAGTATAAAATTAAGCAGTGATAATAATTTAGACCAACACTTAGTGCGAAGGATGCATGGCATCATTCAAATAAATACAGGTCAAAATGGCGAATACATAAGCCTGCAAGAAGGCTATCAAAATCTCAAGTCCGGTGAGCATCACATTGATTGCGAACGGCGCAACCGCAGCTGCGGCACCAAACACACCGGCTGCAGACATGCTGATTATAAACCCTGCGAATACTTTCATCATGATGTGTCCAGCCATCATATTTGCGAATAGACGCACAGACAAACTAACAGGCCGGATGAGATAAGAAATAATTTCAATTGGCACAATCAGCGGAATCATGGGCACTGGTACGCCGGAAGGCAAAAACAACTTCAAATAACCCAACCCATGCTTGGCAAAACCAATCACGGTTACACCGAGAAAAACAAACATCGCGATGGCCAGATTGAAAGCTATATGGCTTGTTACAGTAAAGCTGTATGGGATCATGCCTGCTAAGTTTAGGCCGAGAATGAAGAAAAACAGAGTGAACACAAAAGGAAAATAGCTTTTGCCCTCACGCCCAACGTTGTCCTTCACCAAATTGGCAATGAAAGTGTAGGACATTTCCACAACCAGTTGCCAACGACTTGGTACCAACTGGTTTTTCCGCGTTCCACCAAGGAAGAAAACTGTCAGCGCCAGTGTTACCAACACCATCCACATCGAACTGATGGTAAAAGACACATCAATACCTGCAACTTCAAGTTCAATGTACTTATCAACGTTGAATTGTTCGATAGGGCTGCTGGCCACGGCTGTAATCTCTTCAGTTTAATGACGCCCCAGGGAGCGTGTGTTAACACTCAGTCGTTATTCAAATCATCGCCTTTTGCATCATTCTCAGGGGCGGCGTTCATCCGCTCTGCGTCCCGGAATATATTCCGAATTCCGCCTGCAAACCCGAGAATTAACAGCAAAACCATAAATAATGGTGCCATTCCTGACCATTTATCGAACCAATATCCGATAAAGGCCCCTAGGCCGCTGCCAACTACGAGTTCAACTCCCATCTTGAAGGCGATGCCCATCGGCGAAACAGGCTTATCTCCCGCTGCTTCAAACGATGTATCATTACCCGCCTTCACTTGGGCCTGACGCAAGCGCTCCTCAAAAGACTGCTCATCCGGGCTTTTATTGTCATTAGCCACCGAAATCACCTCTCATTGGTGCGCTCTAACCAGAGTGTTCCAAGCTGAATCAAAACTCTGCCAAAGGCACGCGCAACATAGTGAAGCCTTTATCTGGTGTCAAGAAACAATAAAAATATATTAAGTAATTGTTTTAATTGAATTATTTTAACTTTTCGAGTTAACCGGCATCACGTAAAGCTTCTGCCCGCTCAAGGTCGACAGAGACTAGAGTAGAGATTCCTCTCTCAGCCATTGTAACACCGAACAAACGGCGCATCCTAGCCATACTCACTGCATTATGGGTTACGATCAGGAAGCGCGTGTCGGTGCGCTCCATCATTTCATCAAGCAAATTACAGAATCGCTCGACATTTGCATCGTCAAGCGGCGCATCAACCTCGTCGAGAACACAGATGGGGGCGGGGTTGGTAATAAAAACCGCGAAAATCAATGAAAGAGCCGTAAGCGCTTGCTCGCCGCCAGATAGCAATGACAGTGCTTGCAGACGCTTTCCGGGCGGACTTGCGAAAATCTCTAACCCCGCATCAAGCGGATCATCAGATTCGGTTAATTTCAAGTGCGCCTCACCGCCACCAAACAGAGATTTGAACAGCTCACCAAAATGATTATTGACGATATCAAAGGCCGTCAGAAGCCGCTCGCGCCCTTCTTTGTTCAGGCTACCAATCGCTTGCCGCAGCCGAGCGATAGCTTCTTCGAGATCAATCCGTTCGCGAACTAGATGGTTCATCTGTTCGTCAATCTCGTTCAATTCCTCGTCCGCGCGTAAATTCACCGCGCCCATATTGTCTCGTTCGCGTTTCAGCTTCTCAAGCTTGGTCTCAAGCACACTCGCATCAGGCAATTCGTCAGAGCTTTCGATATCTACTTTTTCCAGCAAGTCTGTTGGTGCGCATTCAAAACGTTCACCTACTTGCGCCGCAAGGTCTTTGCGCCGGCTCACTGCATTTTCAACAGCGGCATCCGCACGAATCTGACGCTCGCGGGCATTCGCCTGCGCGTCCTGAATATCCTTCAATGCTTTATCTTTTTCCGCAAGCGTTGCTTCGGCTGATATTAAGGCGTCGCTGGTTTCGCGGCGTGCTGCTTCGGCCTTGCCAATTTGTTCCAGCAACGCATCGCGCTGGCGTATTAAATCATCAGGGCCAGCTTCAATAGCCTCAAGTTGCTCATTGGCAGACGTTTCGCGTTGATCTAATGAAGCCAATTGTTTTTCAGCGCTGGTTACGCGCAACGTCCATGCGCCGCTTTCTGTGTTGATCGCTGTCAGCCGGTCGTTGCGGGCCTCGGCCTCGCGCCGCAAACTATCATAAGCAGCGCGCGCCGTACTTAAGTCGGCGCGAAGCTTCTCAACCGATGAACGTACCGATGCCAGATCAGTTTCTAACTGCTCAATTTTTGGTAAGGCCGCAATTTTTGAATTGATGTCTTCGATACGTTTATTGGTGTCACCTTCCTCACCAACAATCCGCTCTTTAGTTTCCTTCAACAGATTTACTTTGCTAGCACGGGTGCTGGCCTGTTGTTCCACGCTAACAAACGAACGGCGCGCTTCAGCAAGTGCCTTCTCTGCGTCCTGACGTACCTGTCGCTGCGCTTGTTCAGCGGTCCGTGCGCCGTCATGGGCCCGCACTGCAGCGTCTGCTGCCGCCTCCGCATCCGTAACACGCACGCTGGTTTTTTCCAGCTCAACTGATAGCTCGTTTAACCGGTTTTTCTGTTCCAGCCTCAACGCAGCTTGGCTGGGCGCATCGGCGCGGGCGGTCAAACCATCCCAGCGCCAAAGTGAACCAGCTTTGCTAACCAGCCTTTGGCCGGGCGCCAACATGGGTGCAAGCTTGTCGCCAACTGCGTCGCTATCCACAACGGCGGTGACCGCAAATAATCGGTCCAATTCGTTGGGGCCAGTTACATAACCCGCAAGTGACGTTGCTTCTTTGGCCCAGTGGAACTCTGGTATGTCCCCAAGTGTCTGCCAGTAACGGGTCGACTCTGTATCTGTTCCAGCGTCCGCGTCATCACCAAGCGCTGCGCCCACGGCTTTTTCGTACCCCGGCTTTGCTGACAAGGCATCTGCCACCGGCTTATAGCCGTCGTCATTGGTTGATTGCAGCAATCTGGTCAGGCTATCAACTTCTGCGGAAAGTGCTTTCACATAACCATAAAGCTCCGATCTCGCGCTATCAGCATCTTGCCGGCGTGTTCGCGCCTTTACTGTTGCCTTCTCTGCAGCTTCAAGTGAAGACGTTGCCGCCTCCAAGCGCTTCTCCTCAGAGACAATGGCATCCTCTGCGTTTTTGAGCGCAGAAAGACTTTCGTCGGAATCCATCAATGCAACAAGCTCACCGTCCAGTCTAACTGTCTCAGAAGCCAGCTGTTCTGCCCGGCGCGCAACCGCCAGTTTATCGCTTTCCAGGCTGGAGCGCCGCGCCCGCGCACCTGCGGCCTGTTCGCTTGTTCGGTCAAATTCTGCCTCGGCCCCACCGGCAGCCTTCACTGCAGCGTCCAATTTCTCACGTGCAGACACTTCGTCAGACTTCTCAGCGTCGCGCGCCGCCTCAAGCCGGGATTTTTCAACATTCAGTCGATCAAGCGCTGCACCGGCATCAGTGGCAATTTCCTGTTCGCGAACCCTGTCACCTGTAATTTGCTCAAGCGTTGCCCGAAGTGAAATCGCGGTTTGCTTTCGTCGTTCGGCCTCGGCTTCCATATTCTCACGGGCGATAGACAGGCGCTGCAATGCGGCAGCGGCAGCGGCGTCACTGTCTCGCAGGGGCGGCAGCGCAGCGGCAATTTCAACCTGCTCTTTGGTTATTGAAGCCACGCGCCCGGTAATATCGCCCTCCGCAGCGTCGGCCTCGCGCAGCTTACGCTCCAGATCCAATACTTGCTCGGACGCCTGTTTCCAGCGCAAAAACATCAAGCTGGCATCAGCGCGGCGAATATCTCCTGAAATATTGCGGTACCGCACTGCCTGCCGCGCTTGGCGCTTGAGACTGTTAATCTGGCTTTCCATCGCTTGGATAACGTCATGAACCCGCACCAAATTACCCTCTGCGCCACGCAGGCGGCTTTCAGCATCTTTGCGGCGCGAGTGCAGGCCGGAAATTCCTGCAGCTTCTTCAAGAATAGCCCGCCTGTCCTGCGGCTTGGCGTTAATAAGGCTGCCAATACGGCCCTGGCTGACAAGTGCAGGCGAATGAGCGCCAGTTGCAGCGTCTGCGAAAAGAAGCTGCACATCTTTTTGGCGAACATCGTTGCCGTTGATACGATAAGCAGAACCGCTTTCGCGTTCAATTCGGCGGGTTACTTCGATAACGTCATGTTCGTTATAATCGGCGGGCGCGGAACGATCACGGTTATCAATAACCAACGTCACTTCGGCCATGTTGCGCGCTGGCCTGCGGTCAGTGCCGGCGAAAATAACATCGTCCATGCCTGAGCCGCGCAAGGATTTGGCACGGTTTTCACCCATGACCCAGCGAATTGCTTCAAGAAGATTGGATTTACCACACCCATTTGGCCCAACCACACCGGTTAGGCCGGGCTCAATCAAAAGCTCGGTTGGGTCAACAAATGACTTAAAGCCTGATACGCGCAGTCGCGAAAATCGCATTGGCTTTGGTTACTCCCCTTCAATCGGTCCAACCCAAGCTTTGCAAACATATCCCCATATGTCCGCTAGTTAGACCGACACCACTACCCCTTTGGTAACGCTACAAAGCAGCGTTTCCTATAGTTCAGCGTCGATTGCTGCCTTAATATTTTCCCAAGTTGGGGCGTCAAGCGCATCACCGTCGACAATGATAGTCGGCGTTGCATTCACATTATACCTGACGGACCCATCTTGGCCCATTTTTACCATATGCGTCTGCATTTCCTTATTGGCAACGCAACGGTCAAATTCAGTTCGGCTCATTCCGCCAGCACGGCGTGCCAGGTTTGCAAGTGCTCCGACCCGGTCTTCTGCTCCGACCCAAGCAGCCTGACGCGCAAAAAACACTGCCATAAGTTTCTTTGTGACTTCTGGTGTTTTGCAGCGCGCCACAACAGACGCAGCCATATCAAATCGATTCATCACATAATTACGATAAACGAACTTCACTTTGCCCGTATCAATATAGCTCTCTTTGATTTTTGGAAATACTGTGGTTGCAAAAGTAGCACAATAAGGGCAAGTCAGTGATGCATATTCGATCACCTCTACAGGCGCGTTTGGATCACCGTATATAATGTCGCCCCATGTGCCTTCGCCGCCTGCGGCTTCCGCGAGTTTAGCTGCTTCAGCCAACGCCTCGGCTTCCTGAGTTTTAACCACTTCCGGGTCAACAGCTGGCCCGCTTGTCTCGCCGCTTTCACCGCAAGCACTTATTGCCAGCAGCAAAAAGCTAGCCGCAATGGATTTGGATATTTTGATATAAGTTTGGTAGTTCATGGAAACCTCACATACTAGATATTGTGTTTAACCCGATTTATTTTGCGTTACGAGTCATTTTTTATAGATCGCCCAAGCTTAGGGAGCGGGAGAATTCAAACGCTCAGTCCGCTGCCTTCACTGCGATCTCAGTTTTTATTAAGATAATCGCTGCCCAATTGGGCTTCGATCCTTAGCTTCAAAGCGGCATAACCAGGAAAGCTCATAGGAACACCATTCAGCACGAGCGTTGGAACGGAATTAACTTTATACTGCTTAGCACCTGTTTGCATCATCTCAACAATATGCCTTTGAACTTGTTGATCAGTCACACATTCTGTCATCAATTGTTGGCTCAGTCCTTCACGGCCAACAATTTCAGAAATTGATGCGATAGGGTTTTCAGACTGGGTCCAGCTAGCCTGCTCCAGAAACAAAGCAGACAAAGTGCGCTTCACAGCCGCTTCATCTGTGATGCAGCGGCTGGCGGCGGAGGCGGCTAGGTCAAGCCGGTTAAGAACAAAATTTCGGAACACGAAACGCACCTTGCCATCATTGACAAAATCAACCATCAAACGCGGTAGCACATCCCGGGAAAAACTGGCACAATGCGGGCACGTTAGAGAACCATATTCTATCAGCTCAACCGGCGCGCCTTCTCGGCCGTATACAATATCGCCCCAAACACCTGCACGCTCCGGAATTGTTGGCTCAATGGCTGCGTCATTGGGACCAGCTTCGGGCGTTGAACTTTGAGCACCAGCACTCGAAACAATACCGAAAACCATTAAACCGGCAGTGGCGGTTAATAATGTAAAAAAGGATTTTAAAGTCATTTCTTCTCGCTTTTATTAGTTATCTTTTTTCGATTTTCGCCTGGCTGATCAGAAAGAACAAACTCACCCAGACTTTTTACTGCCATCTGAAGGGGGCTCAACTCGCCTCTATCAGTTCCGACAATATCGTCAAGCTGTTGCTGGTGTGCTGCATCCAGTGGTTTTTTCTCTTTCGGCGTCGTCGACTTCACTGCAGGAAGCGGGCCATGCCGCACCTCTAACCGATCCACTGCCGCATAGCCAAGGTAACGATTTACCAGTTCAAGCACCACGCCTGATCGCTGCTGCAAGACAGGAGAAAAGGCTGATTCTGCGCGCACATGCAAGGTTGCGCCGCGGCGCTCGCCGCGCGGAAATACAAGCCGCACAGGCACAGTTGCGCGAGCCAATTCAGCACCAACAATGCGGCCCCAGCGGGTGACAATTTCAGCCTCCGCAAAACCCTTTGCCCGCACCGCTTTGGAAACCAGAGCCGATGACGCACGCGATAATTTAGCAACGCCCCCACGACGATGCACAGGATTGGAACCACGCGCAATGCGTGCCCGCTCCGTTTTGGAGTTCGACGATGCTTGTTTCGTGACCACTCGGCCCACTCTCCCACCGTTTTAGCGACAAACTTTGCTATCAGGTGGCACCAACAGCCGCAAGTACATTCCCACTCAATCAACCGCTTGTGATGACCCAGTCGAGCGTCAACATATAGAACTGCAACGAAGAATATACCCATATGTTCATTTGCATAAGAAAACTGTTTCCACTGGGTAACTGAGCCAATATGAAAGAAGTAACGTATAAAAATTTGTAGCAAATCCCACATCAACAAGGACGCTCATGTGAAGACCAAAGCCTCTCACATATCTAAAGATTTACTTGAGTGGTACAACCGCGAACACCGCAACTTGCCTTGGCGCGCCTCCCCGGGCGATCTCGCAGACCCCTACCATGTGTGGCTGTCCGAGATTATGCTGCAGCAAACCACGGTAGCGACGGTGAAGGCCTATTTCGCCAAATTTCTGAAACTATGGCCCACTGTTGAAGCACTCGCCCAAGCGCCCCAAGAACGGATTCTTAAAGAGTGGGCAGGTCTGGGCTATTATGCACGGGCAAGAAACCTACATAAATGCGCCCAGGTCATCGTCGGCAAGCTTTATGGCCATTTTCCCAGAACCGAAGAACAGTTGCGCGAATTGCCAGGGATCGGTGACTATACGGCGGCGGCAATTGCCGCCATTGCATTCGGCGAGCCTGCCACAGTGGTGGACGGCAACATTGAAAGGGTTGTCTCTCGTCTATTTCGCATCGGTGAAATGCTGCCGAAAGCAAAAAAACCAATTAAGACGGCCACAGCAACAATAACGCCGGATCAACGTCCCGGGGACTTTGCCCAAGCCATGATGGATCTGGGCGCCACCATATGCACTCCGCGGTCACCCAAATGCCTGCTTTGTCCCATTGTTTACCATTGCCAAGCTGCCAAAACCGGCGATATGGAAAGCTATCCGGTAAAACAACCCAAAAAAGAAAAGCCGACGCGGCGCGCGATCAGCTTCTGGATTACCCACGAAAGCCACCTGCTGTTGGAGCGCCGTGCTGACAAAGGGTTGCTCGGCGGGATGCCCGGCCTTTTTTCCACGTTGTGGGAGGAACGCGCGGATTTTCCCAACAAGCAACAGTGGACTAAGGCCGCGCCCCATCCATTGGATTGGCGGCTAGGTGGCACTATTGCCAAACACACATTCACACATTTTCATTTGGAAACGCGTCTTGCGACCGCAGCGGCACCAAATCGCCTGAATGTGGAAAATGGTTTTTGGGTCCCGCTTGCAGAAGTTTCAGACATCGGCCTGCCTACGGTGTTCGCTAAAATTGCCATTTTGGCAGAAGCAGCAAAATCATAAAGGTTGCTGGCTATTATAGGTCACAACCTCCGCCAGTCTTTTGCAAATTCAGGGCCTGTACATTTGCACGATTTGGGCGCGGACTGTTCGGGTCTAAAGTGCCATCTCTTCCCAATGCGTCCAGCGACGAGTTTGCAATATAGAACAAGCAGTCACCCGCAACAAAACCAGTGGTTGGAACTCTGAAGTTCGGATGGTTTACGTCGAAAAAATTGACCGCATTTGGTATGGTCAAATTGCTCAAGCCCACCATTATAATTTTTGGTGCACCCAAATAATTTTGAACGCCAACAATGTGGTTCTTCCACAAATACATGCCATCAATCCCGCCTAGTGATAAACCAGCCTCGACTTTCAACCGTTCATGGTCAATACCGCCGTCTTGATCAATGCGGGAAACACCCCGAGAATCGGAGACATAAACGGCGGTTGAATTATCATTACACGCAATCCCATTGGGGAACGAAATGTCACTGTCCTGATAAAATACTTCAAGGGAATCTGAAGCAAGCGAGCCTCGATAAATTCTGCTAGCGGTGCTGTCGGTGACGTAAACATAGCCCTTACTGAAGCAAAGGTCATTCAGTTCAATCGCTGGTTCGTCCGCAAAGCGATAACTTTTTATCAAAGCGCTCTCTCGGTTAATGATCGACAAATTCCCGTGCATACCCTCGCTGTCAGTGCGGTTATTCAGTAACCACAAATCGCCGCGATCCGCATTAAACTTAATGCCGTAAAGCACGCCCCATTGAACACCTACAGGCAACGCTAATTCTATATTTTTCGAGGCTTTTCCTTGTAGGGCCGTCGTTACCAGTCGTGGCACCAACAAACTGCCGGCATAAACCGTGCGATTTTCCGCATCATAAGCGATACTTTCAGGCACCAGAAGTGGATCATCAAAAGTTAGGGCATGCTCGCTGGTCCTGAGCGACTGGCGGGTTGTCTTATTTATATCTGCTATCTGCTTCAGGAGCACATCAGGAATAGTATCGCCTGAAAAATTGGCAGGGTCCAAGCCCATTTTCCACCCTGCATCAGCAAGTTTAGTCAACCACTTCCCCGCGGCTTCATAGTCGCCGCGCCCAATCGAAACCCGTGCTAAGTGGTAGGCAATACCAACATCTCCTGTAAGGGTGTAAACTGTTTCAAGCCTCTCAATCACAGAGCCCTGATTCGGCGCAGGAGTGCCTTCTTCAATTGAAGGCTGCGCAATGGCTATTGCCGTGGCAAGAAAGGTACCAAAAAACCAACATAGCGACAATTTCATTATTCGAATCTGATCAACCAACACCCACCCCCTTTATTGTCACATTTAACTCTAGTCTACTGTTCGAAAACGAACAATAATACATAGGTTTAGCGTCCGGAAATGAACACTCATCCTATCATTTGAATCAAGCATGTCATTAAAGCTTTGTTTTAACTTGATAATTCATTCCTGCCAAACTGGCCCAGGCTTTGCAAATTCCATCAGGGACACAGAAACCCGACACGACACCACGAGGAAAGAATGATAAAAAAATACGCAAAACTCACGCTCGAAACTTTATTGCGCAACCGGCTTCACAGTTTCGCCAATTTAGCGGGCGTGAGCATGGGCTTATACAGCCGAGACCAGTTCGGTGCGGCCCATAAGTAAACCTGACGATGGCGGAACGGCGGCTCGCAACGCCTGTTTTCCGCAACACTGGAGCCAGTGAACAACCTAAGTTGTTTGCTGGCTTTTTTTATTTGGCTAACTCACAGTCAGAAATATTTTAACTAGTCCTGCGCTTCGTAATGCTCTGCATGGCTGTCCCAGCGTTTCAAGAGTTTCTGTGCGGCGTCCGGCACATGCGCCTTGGTATAGTTCTCACCCTGAAATTTGATAATTGTATCCAAACTGTCAAAAGTCATGATGGTAACAAACTCAACTTCTTCTTGCCCGTCCTCCCCTTGAGGCTGAACTTTCCTGAGCAACTCCAGACCGCCGTAACCGGCGATACCCTTTGCGGCAATGCCGGGTTCAACAATTGTGCGAACAACCGAATGGTAACTGTCTGCATTCTCTGGGGTTGTCCAGCCATGCCATATGCGTTTTATCGCCATACTACTGTCCAATCTGCAATCACGCACTCGGGCGCGCTATAGTCCCTGTTTGTAGCACAAAACTCGGCGGCTGATTGCTATAATGAAACACTGGTTTCGATAAGATCACCGCTGCTCAATCCCTGAAGGAAAACACTGTTTCCGCCTCCGGTATCGATCAGCAGCCCGGCAGTACCATTAACTGTTGTCTCAGAAGAAGCTGCCTGCACCGAGGCAAGGTCAGTAAAGTCGGTCACTGTGTTAGCCAGAAACAGTGTGTCTTCAGTGGCATTGAAGTCGGTAACCACATCGTCGCCGTGATTATTGGCAAAGAAAAAGAAGTCTGCGCCCGTTCCGCCGGTGATTTGGTCATCACCGCCACCGCCAAACAGGCTGTCTGCGCCTGACCCGCCGTCGAGCGTATCACCGCCGCCGCCGCCAAACAGCTCGTCCGTGCCTGCATCGCCGCCCACGACATCGTCCCCGCCACCAGCAAACAGCGTGTCGTTGCCCGCACCACCATTGAGAGTATCAGCGCCTGTATCCCTGCCGCCATAAAAAATGTCATTGCCAGCAGCGCCGTCGATAAGGTCATTGCCGTCACCGCCGCCGAGCACATCATCGCCGCCGTCACCATAGAGCGCATCGTTGCCGCTGCCGCTATAGGCTACATTGCTGCTGGATCCACTTTGTTGCTGTTCGCCAGTGTCATAACGATTATTGTCGTTTGCATCATCCCAGCCACCGGCAATCAGCGTGTCATTCCCGCGGCCTCCAAACAGGGTGTCGCTACCGTCGGTACTGGTGGTTGTATCCGTCAGGCCCGCCGCAACCGCACTGTCGCCAATGGCGAGGTCATTGCCGGCACCGGCTGCAATCAGATCATTGCCGCCGCCACCTGCAACCAGATCACCGCTATTGTCGCCGCTTCCAGCAAAAATCGCATCATTGCCCGCGCCCCCCTCACCCGTGTCTGCGCCGCCCCCGCCCGAAAGTGTATCACCCCCCGCGCCGCCTCTGAGCATGTCGTTTCCATCACCGCCGAGCAGCCTGTCATTACCTTCGGCACCCTCCAGCGTGTCATCACCGCGGCCACCCTCAAACTTATTCGCGACAAGATTGCCGATAATCCGATCCCCGAACCTACTCCCGATGACATTTTCGATGCTGGTCAGGGTATCGTCTTCCGCGTCACTGCGGGTTGCTTCGCCGGTGATCAGGTTGACTGTTACCGCGCTGGCCGAGCCAGCGTAAGAAGCGGTGTCAACGCCGTCGCCGCCATCAAGCATGTCTTCGCCCGCACCGCTCACAAGCGTGTCGGCACCGACACCACCCAGCAACAAATTTCCGTCAAAACCGGCATAAAGAACATCGCTGCCATTGCCGCCGATTAGGGTGTCCGCGCCGTGCCCCGCTCGCAGGTGGTCATTGCCATCGCCGCCGTCCAGCAAATCGCCATGATTTTCAGTGGAAAAAAAATCGTGCAACGAATCGTTGCCATCGCCGCCGCGGATAATGTCTACGCCGTCACTACCAAAAATTGTATCATTTCCCGCACCACCATCAACTGTATCACGGTCTTGATTGGAACCGCCTTGACCAAAATAGAGATTATTAGAACCTATCAAGTCGTCGCCAGCACCACCGTCAATCTTATCTGAGCCGGCGGTGCTCCCGAAAATTGTATCATTACCGTCTCCACCCAAGAGTGTATCATCTCCATCGAGACCCCAAATAGCGTCGTTACCTGAGCCGCCAGAAACTTTATCGTCACCAAACCCGCCTGACAGATTGTCAGCACCAGCACCACCCTCAAGTGTATCATCACCGTTACCGCCGCTTAGGTTGTCATCAAAGTCTGCGCCAATCAAACTGTCGTCATTGATTGTTCCAAAATGGTCAAAGCCGCCAGAATCATTAGAAAAAGGGCCGCTCCCTATTGGTGCGATACGCACTTCAACATTGTCGCCAAAATGCCCTACATACGCTTCTTGCCCCGCAGCCCCAACAACCCTGAAATTCCCTGTATGAAAATCTTCTTGGCGCGAAACAGTGATGGTAACCAACAGGTCTGCGCCGTCAGCCTGAGAGGAAAATGATTGAAGAAACCCAAGTGGGATACTGCCCATATCGATAACCAATCGGTCTTCAGGGTTCCAGTTTTCGATTGTGGTGCCATCATAATATCTGGATAGATTAAAAACTTCCGAATTGATTATATCGGCATCATTGTCGGCACCCAAAATAATCAATTGGTTGCCTGCAGTCACTGCGAAAACATCAGCTCCCTGACCTCCATCCAGGGTCATACTTGCATCGTCATCGCCGTTGGTCGATGTAATTGTATCATTGCCCAGCCCCCCGCGCAGCACCCCACTGGCTCCGGAAACAATACTGTCATTACCTGTGCCACCATCTAAGGTATCATCGCCACGGTTGGATTTAAGCGTGTCGTCACCATTTCCTCCCAGCAGCAAATCGGCAGAGCCACTTCCAAATGTACGGTCATTATCCTCTATGAAATCGTCGCCGTCGCCTCCATCAACAGTATCTAAAAAATCTCCTGATGAAATAACATCGTTTCCACCACCGCCAAAAATCCTTTGCGAGCTTGCACCCCCGAATAATGTGTCATTTCCCATGCCGCCACGGACTAGATCAAGGCCCCCACCACTAAATATAACGTCATCGCCATTGCCACCATCCAGCGTGTCTGAACTGAAGTCTGCACGAATAGTATCATTGCCCTTGCCCCCGAAAATCCTAACCGCGTGCGCAGAAAGGAATGCTTCCGAGACGAGCAGGTCATCACCATCCGCTCCTTCAATGACATCTGAACCTTCGTCACCGTTGATTGTGTCGTCACCGCCGCCACCCCGTAAAGTATCAGCTCCACCGCCACCAAAAATGAGATCGTTCCCGTCACCCCCGTTTACCACATTTTCACCTGCTTCAGCGGTTATACGGTCGCTGTTGTCGGTTCCATTAATCGTATCGTCGTTTGCCGTACCAATAATATCCTGACCACCAAATTCATTGCCCCGTGGGAAGCCACCAGTGTTAGCGTCATACAAATAGAGGTCATCACCAAACCGCACGAAAGCAAGGTCAACACTGTCGTTTCCAACAAAGGTAAAAGTGACATCATTTGGAAACCGCGAAAATGTAATTTCGGTATTCCCTTCCACAATACGCGTCGTGAAGATGACGTTGACCTGTCCGTATCCTAGAACCGTGATGACATCTTCACCGAGAAAATTAGTGATCCTGACCCCATCAAGCTGTTCAATACCATTAGCGGTGTTTGCCGTTTGAATGACGTCAGCATCGGTATCGGCACCAAGATCAACACTATTGTTCGAGCCGCTTAAGCGCACAAGGTCACGACCGGCACCTAAATTAACCTGAATTCCATCAAAAAAATCCAGTTCCACCATGTCATCGCCGTTGCCCGCATCAATTTGAGTTGTATCGACAAAAGCTTCGATAAAATCATCGCCGTCACCACCACGAGCAATGACGCCACCCCGGATGGAGTCGTCACCCGCACCACCGTCAAGTATATTTTCGCCGCCAAAATCAGACAGGCGATCATTGCCTTCCCCGCCTAGCAAGGTATCGTTACCCACTCCGCCCATGAGGGTATCATCGCCGTCACCACCGGACAGCAAGTCATCGCTGTCATTACCGAGCAACTGATCATCCCCAGCGCCACCATCTATGATATCAGCCGCATCCGTGCCGACGAGAGTGTCAGCCTGGTCAGTGCCTGTAATTGTCGCCATGATTCCCCAATCGAACACTTTAAAATTACTTGTGCAGTCGCAAGCTATCAATCAGCTGTGAGTTGTCAATACAATAGAGATAGCGCTGGAAAAGATGCTCTTCCTGAACCCGGCGTAGGACCTAAGGGACGCAAACGGAGCATACAACCACTGGAACCCGGCCGCGGCTATGGGAAAGTAATTGGTCTAAAGTTATATGTTTTACTGGCAGCTAGTGCCTTCAAGCGCATCTGCTTGCCGGAAAATGACAGGCCTGTTCTCTATTTAAAAAACAGGCGCTTTGCGCCGCGAATATCAAAAGGTTTCCAGTCGTCCTCGGGTTGCGCCAAACGGTCTGCAATTGCATACATCACGAGCGGGTTAACACCCAGCCCCAAATGGCTGGCAGGAACCTCAATGTTTTCGGTCTGTGCACCCTTTTTCTGCACGGAACGTCGCCAGGGAACAATGGAGTCGGTTTTCGAATAGATGGACGTTGTCGGCACCGGCGGCGCTTCCCCGAGCGAACTATAGCGGGCTCGGTCTGTGTCGGTGGGTTCACCGTTCACCGACTTAAAAGCCTGATGAACCGGGTCGCGCACTATTTCCCCGGAAATGGGACTGCCCAGTGAAATAACCTGCCGAACACATTCAGGGTGTACTTTGGCAATCTCCCGGGCAAATACACCCCCAAGACTCCAGCCAACGATTGATACTTTACGACCATGAGACGCATTAAATTGCCGCAACAACTCCTGCATGTCTGCCTCGCGCTCCTCATTGACCACAAGATTACGCCCCAAATTCCAGCCGGAGGACGTGTAGCCAAGGTCTTTAAACAGCCCCCGCATAGGGCGCGTGGAAAAATCACTGGCCATAAAACCGGGCAGAAACAGAACCGGATGACCGTCCCCTTTGGGAAAGGACCTCATCAGCAAACGCATGGAATAGAACGCGTTGAATTCAAAAACCGCTCTGCTTTCGCTGAGCATTGCCGCCATAAGGCGGATATTCATGGCTCGACCTGATCGCATTGCTGTGCCTCCTGATATCAGCTGATATAGGACACTTTTGACCTAAAGAAAGCTTGCAGATTAAAAAACACCCTTCCCTTAACAGGAAGAGTGTTTCCTCGCGCCTCAATTATACCGCAGTATTCTATGCTCGGCGAATACTCCGATAAAGATCAATCCCCTCTTGGGCGAATTCATTGGCGCTTACAATTGCACCAGACAACGAACCCAAACTATCGTTGATTTCATCAACGGCGGTCGCTGCGGTTTGCATGCTGGATGTAATTTCCTGCGTTGTTGCTGACTGTTCTTCAACAGCGCCGGCGACCGATGTTACGCTCGATTCCACCGCCTCAACGGCCGATTTGATACCTGACAGCCGTTCCACAACATCGTTGCTTATGGTCTGCATACCATTAATTTCGCTCGATATCTGAGTAGTCGCTTTTGCCACCTGATTTGCCAGCGATTTAACTTCACTTGCAACCACAGCAAAGCCCTTACCGGCGTCGCCCGCACGAGCAGACTCGATTGTTGCGTTAAGAGCCAGCAGGTTAATCTGCCCAGCAATATCATTGATCACCTCAACAATACTGTTCATTGCCATCGCGCCGTCAGCAAGCTGTTTGGTTGATTGATCAGCGGTAGTTGCTTCTTCCATCGCGGTGTTAACCTCTGTCCGCGACAATTCCATGCTGCGGGCAATTTCCTGTGCGGAAGACTGAAACTCTTCCGCGGCAGAAGCGACAGACTGGACTGTTGCTGACGTTTGGCCTGAAGCCGAAGATGCACTGGTTGCCTGCTGGCTGGCATCACCGACTGCTGTCAGAATTTTATCCAAATTCTCATCCACAAGAGCACCGACACGCTGCTCCTCGGTTCTTGCATTCACCTGCTCAGTGATATCGGTGGCATATTTCACCACTTTAAATGGCTTGCCGTCCGGGTCCAATATGGGGTTATAGGATGCTTGAATCCATATTTCCTTGCCGCCATTGCCAATACGCTTGTATTCGTCAGCCTCGAATTCACCCCGTCCCAGTTTACCCCAGAAGTCCCGGTACTCAGCACTTTTCGCATATTCAGGCTCAACAAATATACTATGGTGCTTGCCCACAATCTCGTTCAGTGAATAACCAACTGTGGCAGTGAAATTTTCGTTGGCATTCAAAATGTTGCCCGACAAGTCAAATTCGATGACCTGATCGGTGATGTCGGTGGCATATTTTACGACTTTGATAACATTGCCGTTTTTATCCACTATCGGATTGTAGGAAGCCTGAATCCAAATCTCTTTGCCGCCTTTACCGACGCGTTTATACTCTGCGGCCTGATACGTGCCTTGCCTCAGTTTGTTCCAGAACTCTTGATACTCTGCAGTTTCGGCATAGCCTGGTACTGCGAACATGCTATGATGCTTGCCTTGAATTTCAGCAAGACTATACCCCATTGCCCCAAGGAAGTTATTATTCGCGGTCAAAATTGTGCCGTCGGGTTTAAAGTGGATAACCGCTTGCGACCGATCAAGCGCGTTTAGAATAAATTCCATTTCAGATGCTTGGAACTTGCTGCCATCTACTTTACTGGCCACTACTTTACTAGCCACTGCGCCGCTTGGTTCCGGCGAACTGGCATTCGATTCTGTTTCAGAAGAACCAGAATTCGTTTTCTTTAAAAAACCCTCAAACATTCAATTCACTCCTGCATATGACCCCCATGTGTCTAACAGGTTTGGCTACACAACTACCGGCAGTGCCCCGTGCCAGCCGCCCGCTTTTCCGTTTCGCGTGCGAAGCCAAACCGCAGCTTACGAGCGAAAGGTTAATAAAACTCTAGCGAGTTCACGTATAAAAAACGCCCCCCTTGAGCCCAAAACTGGGACAAGAGAGGCGTAAACGGAGCGTGCAACCATTTGGAACGCGGTTGCGGCTCTGGGAATTTATTGTAGCCTAGTTGCGCTAGTGCATTTCAGCACGCACTTGCTGGCGGAACACATCAATGGGAACCAATTGGCCTTTGGTTTCAATATGCCAGAAAGTCCAGCCGTTACAGGCGGGAGCCCCCTGCACGCTGGCGCCAACCTGGTGGATTGATCCTTTGCCCGAACCGGCGATCAAGGTGCCATCGGTGCGCACCCTTGCTGCATGCCGTCGGCCCGCGCCGTACAAAGTTGTGCCCGGCTGAATCATCCCGCGTTCAACGATGGTACCAAAAGGCACACGCGGTGCACTGCGTTTGCTTTCAGTATAGCCAAGCGCGTCGACGTCAAATTCGGAAATTTTGGCGAGACGTTCGCGTGCCACCTTGATGTAAGCTTTTTCGCGCTCGATACCGATATAATTGCGGCCCAACTTCTTGGCCACAGCACCGGTAGTGCCGGTGCCAAAGAAAGGGTCAAGCACAACATCACCAGGTTTGGTTGATGACATCAAAACCCGATACAAAAGCGATTCCGGCTTTTGAGTTGCATGGGCTTTCTTGTCGCCCGACTTCAACCGTTCATGGCCAGAGCAAATCGGCAAATTCCAGTCAGACCGCATCTGCTTGTCTTCGTTCATTGCCTTCATCGCGTCATAGTTAAAGGTGTACCCACCTTTGTCCGCTGACTTTGCCGCCCAGATAAGCGTTTCATGAGCATTGGTGAAACGGGTGCCGCGGAAATTCGGCATGGGATTGGTTTTGCGCCAAATTACATCATTCAGTACCCAATATTCCAAATTCTGCAGCGCAGTACCGACCCGGAAAATATTATGGTATGATCCGATCACCCAAATGGTGCCTGTGTCTTTCAACACCCGTTTCGCAGCCTCAAGCCAGCGATAAGTAAACTCATCGTAAGCTGAAAAGCTGGAGAATTTATCCCACGCATCATGAACGCCGTCGACCTTGCTATTATCAGGCCGGGCGAGTGTATCTTTCAACTGCATGTTATAGGGGGGGTCTGCAAAAATGACATCAACCGACTTTTCGGGCAGAGCATTCATCACGTCGATGCTGTCACCCTGAATAATTTTATTCAGTTTTGACTGCAGCAACGATTTTGATTTTGCCGAGTTTGATTCAATTTTTCGGCTTTTTGAAGCCGATTTTGACGCTTTTACCATTGATTTCCGTCCCATTTACCAGGTCCCGCGAGCGGGAATTTGCCCGAATTGGCGCCTTTTGACGCCGTTATATTGTTTATTTCGGTGCGAATATGGGCTGAATCATGAGTCGAAATCGAATCGAGGTCAAGTGATTCTTTAATATGAATCAATATGTTGTAAGCTATTCTTTATCTAAAATATTGCGAATCGGCGCAAAACTACGACGGTGATGAGGACTGACCCCCACAAGCTCTAGTGCCACCCGGTGTTTTTCAACACCATATCCTGCGTTTTGCGCCCATCCATAGTCAGGATAGCTTTCGCCGAGTTTTGTCATCAAGCGATCACGAAAAACTTTTGCAATAATACTCGCTGCAGCAATTGACAGCGACCTGGCGTCACCTTTAATCAGCGTTCGGGTAGGCAAATCTCCGAAATTAGGGTCCCTGTTTCCATCGACCAAAGCCCCGATCGGTCTCACCTCTAAACCGGCAACCGCCCGCCGCATCGCCAACATCGACGCCTGCAGGATATTGATATCATCTATTTCCTCTACGCTGGCCTCAGCAATATTCACTGCCAAAGCCGTGGTCTGGATCACCTTAAAGAGCGCCTCGCGTTTGCGGGCGGTCAGTTTTTTACTATCGTTCAGCCCCACCGGCACCTGACCTGGATTGAGGATAACCGCTGCCGCAACCACCGGCCCCGCAAGTGGGCCGCGGCCCACTTCATCTACTCCGCAAATCAAAGGGAGTGCGTTTTCTCCGCCAGAAGATCCTAGCTCGCTCGCCAGCGATTGTTCGGCAGCAAAGTCAGGGCCGCCGGGCAATGCAACATTCATGGCATCAAAAAGGTCCAAATCCCTCTTCCTTCAATTTATTGCCGCAATTCGTGGCATTGCGCCAGAAAATCGCTATAACGGCAAGGGTTAATCTGGCCTTTTCCTACCTTAGACAAACGAGCAGGGTTTATGTCAAAAACCTCACAAACACTATTTCTTGAGAAACTATTGCCGACGCTTAATGCAATCGAAGCTGCAGGCGTTTGGCATATTGGCAAGCCCGCTGTTCGCGCCAGAAAGTGCACTATTTACAGGGTATCCGGCGCGCATCATCAATTGGCGTTGAAAGTTTACAAACCAGATCTTGTTTCAGAAGCGGCGCCGCGCATTCAATATGATGCCTTGAAACGGTGCAACGATGCAGAACAAAACCAACCATTGCTGCGCGCGCCCACCACACTGGCGCTCTTGCCTGATGAGCGTGCCATTTTGATGAAATGGCAAACTGCCCCAACTTTGCGCTCAACCCTTTGGAGAAAGACAGCGTCGCCGCACAAGAGACTAGGACTAATCAAATCAGTTGGTCGTTGGTTGAGGGCGTTTCACGAACTTTCCAGCATAGAAACTTTACCGCTTAACGGAAACAAACTCCTGTCGAAACTCGACACTCAGATGAACCGCAAACCTGAAGCAGTGGCTTTGCTAAAGAAACAGGCTTCTTTTGACGAAGCAATGTCCTGCTTTCGAGAATTGGCAACCACATGCACTGTGCTAACGCCGCATGCATTATTGCACGGCGACTTCACACCAACAAACCTGTTGGTCGAGAATGCGGGTATCATCGGAATGGACATGTGGGGTACCCGGCACGCACCAGTATATGAAGACATTACGCGCATGCTTGCATACCTGGGTGTCGTGTCACCCTTTGCGTTGCAAGCCGCCCCGTTAGGGCCGAATGGTCCTCTAATCAATGCATTCATTCGAGGGTATGGTGAAGATATGGCGAACACCTCAACTAACGCGTTTCCCTTAATCTTGCTCTATCAACAATTGAGACGCTGGCTGATATATGCGGACAAGAGAAACAGCCATCCCCTGTCTCCCTTAGCCCATTGGCAACTCACCAAAAACCGCCACCTTTGCGTGCAAACTCACAATTGGCTTAATCATTGCAAATCATGATCCCAATTTTTTGAAACAAAGACGGGGATCATTGAGATGGATAAGTGGGTGAACTGGGTGGAACGTATGCTGGCTGCGGGCGGTACTGATATGGCGATAGCTATAGCAACACTTGTGGTTGGTGGCATTATTTTGCTGGCGTGGATTATTTTGCCGTTTGCGCTCATTGGCATAAAAGGCAGAATTGCCCAGCTAACACGCGCGACAAATTTCAATACCGCTGAAATCAGAGCAATGAGAAATGAAAACACCAAACGCGAAAAGCGAGCGGCTCGCCGGGCAGAGTGATAGCTTCTTATTCAGCAACTAGATATCTAATTCTATGAAAAAGGCATCCTTGGGGGAAAGGATGCCTTTGTGACTGGGTTTTATCCTTGGGAGGAATATAACACCCCGTCGGGTTGGGTATTTGGGGAATACCCTGGGTAATTTAGTATGGCCGGGCCCATGTGGGCACTAGGGGCTAGGGTCAGGGGCGTGATCCGCACATCGACCCGGCCAGAATCTGCAATCGCGTAAGGGCTATAAGATCATAAGCAGGAGCTTAAGGGCGAATGCAGACCCAAACTTGAAATCTTTAAGCCGTAATGCCTAACCGCGATGTGCGATCATGGCGTCTACGATGCCGGCGGGTGCGCGCACTGGAATGGTGCACATGCGCCTTCGCGACTGGCAAACCCTTAGACGGGGTTGCGCTCTCAATTAAACTGGTAAACATCTCTTTTATCCTCGCTTTAGTTCGGGTTTTGCGGCGACGACTTTGATGTCGTTTTGTCCGGCTAACCCAGTGCTGTCGTTGTCGTCTCGCTTTGTAGCTGCGCCTGTTTTCAGGCTTGTCTTGTTGCTACACTGTTAATTTAGGGATGATGGTTACTAACTTCAATAGCACCTACCTCATTTTGCGCACACTTCACCGCAAACAATCAACTTTAATTATAGGCGAGGCATCGATGTCTTGGTTTAATTCAAGTGGATGCAATTTAATCTGGCGCTAAAACAGAGAAATCGATGGTTTCACCGGTTTCACAAAGAGTTTTCAAACCAGCGATGACATAAGGCCATCCGGTAGATACCATTCGGTATGTAGCGCTGTCCTCGCCTGAAAAATTATCATGCTTTACCGTTAGCTTTGTCGCATCGCCGGCGTCTTCCAGCAAAAATTGCACCCTTGAAGGCGCGTCTAATGCACATGCCGGGTTAAGCGGGAAATGCCAGGAATAGCTAAGCCGATCAGGTTCAACACATTCCAGAATTTCACCCTGGCAACCAATTGCATCGCCCTGCTCTGTGGACACCCAAAACTCTACCGGGCGGCCAATCTTCCAGTCGGAACGCACCTCTGCGCTATGCCAATATTGTTTGGTGAATGCACCGCTTGTCAGCGCCTGCCACACTTTCTGTCTCGGTGCATTGATTAGGACTACATACATATAATCAGGCTTGCTCATGATTTTTCCCCTTTTACAGTTGAACTGTCCGCCTCCAGTGCCTGCTTAAGATTGAGGATGGCTTCAGTGCGCACCTCCGAGTATTTATCAACCCATCGTCGGCTTATTGATTGAATAGGCACCGGGTTGAGGAAATGCTTTTTCTCCCGCCCTTGCCACTCGGTTACGACAAGACCTGCGGACTCGAGAATTTGCACATGCTTACTGGCAGACTGCCTACGCATATCAGTGTCGGCGATTAGCTCAGTTAGTGTCAGCCCGGGACTGCTGAGAAGTTTATCCAGCATCTCTCGGCGCGTCGTATCAGCCAATGCTTTAAAAACCAGGTCCATCCACAAAGCTTTCCAATAGACTAAAATGCAGTTTTTTAACTGCATTTATATATGCATCCTTTTAACTGCATGTCAAATCGAATAAAAAGGGGCCTAAGCCCCTCAATAATTGAAAGCTTGATAATTAGGTCAGCCAGACTTCAGCAATTCATATATCTCGTCTTTCAAACGCATGCGCTTCTTGCGCAGTTCCTCTTCCGCAAACTGCGACACATGCTCATCCCCCACTTCGATCCGGTGAATTTCCCGGTTCAGAACATGATATTCGTCAAACAAGCGTCTGAAATGAGCGTCATTCTCCTTCAAGTCGTGGATACGGTCTTCAAATTCGGGAAAGTCTTCGCGCAGTTCGTGCGGCACATGGCTCATAATGGTCCTCCTGATTACATCACCCATTCAGGTTAGGTCAGGAGGCAAAAGAATTATTTGACCTTGGTCAAAAAGCATGGCCAATCGGCATCACATTGTTATTCGCCGCCATTATTCTCGTCGCTTGCCGTACTTTCAGGCAAATAGTCTTGTGCGTCACCGGCGCTCACCTCGTCGACGCTTTTCAACGCACGCAACATGGCATTTTTTCGCGTATCAAGCTTATCAATGTGTTTTTCCATGGCTTTAACATTTTTACCCATAGCCGCTATTTGATCACCGTAGGAATTAAATTCTTTCTTCACAGCTCCTAGTATTTTCCATACCTCAACCGCGTGCTCCTGCATTACCGCTTGTTGGTAGCCCATTCGGAAGGTGCTCAAAAGCACTTGAAAGTTAGTTGGGCCGGTAATTGTAACAGCAAAATCGCGTTGCAGCGTGACCACCAAGTCCGGGACCCGAAGCAGCTCTGCATACAGCCCTTCCGTAGGGACAAACAAGATCGCTTCGCTCGTTGTATGGGGTGGATTGATATATTTCTGCGCTATATCCTTGGCGAAAAGTTTGATCTGCCGAACAATCGCATTTGTTGCAGCATCAAGCGATTGCTTGTCGCCTACCTCTACAGCCTGCAAGAGGCGCTCATAATCTTCTGTAGGAAACTTGGAATCTACTGGTAAATATCTGTCGTCCACACCAGGCATTCTGATCCCAAACTCAACTCGCTTGGTGCCGCTGCTATGCCCGCAATCATAATTCATAATGAACTGGTCTGCCGTAAGCACATCCTCAATCAGCAAACCCAACTGAACTTCACCAAATGTACCGCGCGATTTAACGTTGGTAAGTACTCGTTTTAGGTCACCGACGCCGGTTGCAAGTGATTGCATATCGCCCAAACCTTTGTGTACAGCCTCCAGCCGTTCGGAAACCGATTTGAAACTCTCGGATAGACGTTTCTCCAACGTAGTCTGAAGTTTTTCATCAACAGTTTCACGAATTTCACCGAGCTGTTTACTGTTTTCAGTGCGCAGCTCCTTCATTTTGTCATCAAGTTTGTTGCGAAACTGTTCCTGCTGTTCAGTCTGATGCTGACCAAATTTGCGCAAGGTGTCAGACAATTCACCGATTGCCTTGGTCATTTCTTCGCGGTTGCCTTGAAATTCGTCTCGGATGGCCTTTTCCCGAGCATCAGATTGCCGAGAAGACAGATCAAGCTGCGTCTGAATTTCAATTAATTTTTGATCAGCTGCACTGGTATCTGCAGGAATAGAAAGCGCTCGTAAGCGCACCAATAAAATAACGCCCAGCAACATTGAAAGGCCGAAGCCAACAAGCAAGATAATTTCAACAGAAGACACGCAGCAAAAACTCCCGCAGGTGCAAATTTTATATCATCATACTGAGTAACCTGCCAACACCGTAACGGCAAGACTTGACCATACAAATAAGCTGTGATTGACTACCCACATCAGGGTTTTGCCTAAATCAACCTCCGTCAGACACCTGTCTAATCGGCGGGCGAAACCTCGGAGACACTCATGATACCCCGTTTTGATGCAACAAGCTTCAGCGACGTAACCGCTGAAATGCAACAGGCGTTCGAGCGCGACGGCGTTTTGGTTCTGGACGGCCTTATTACCGATAAGGCCTGCGATGATCTTCGTCACCACATGGATAATTTAATGGCGTCCTTTGACGTGGACGAACATGCGTCTGTTTTTTCAACGACCAGCCAAGCCCACGCGCAGGATGAATATTTTCTTTCATCCGGCCACACCACGCGCTTTTTCTTTGAAGAAGAAGCCTTCGACGCCTCTGGAGAACTCACCAAACCATTGGAGAAAGCAATTAACAAAGTCGGCCATGCCATGCATGATGTTGACCCGCAGTTTGATCAATTTTCTCGGCAGCCTGCACTAGCCAAACTGGCCACCGGTCTCGGCCTGTCTGACCCCAAATTGGCGCAGTCGATGTATATTTTCAAACAACCGGAAATTGGCGGCGAAGTGGTTTGCCATCAAGATGCCTCGTTCATTCGCACAGCACCAAATAGCTGCTTGGGTTTTTGGATTGCACTTGAAGACGCAACCGAAGAAAATGGATGTCTGTGGGGCATTCCGGGTGGTCACAAGGAAACCACCGTACCGGGCATGCCCAAATCGCTGTTCATTCGCGAAGGAAAAGGTACGCGAACAGAAATACTCGACCAAACACCGTACCGCGAAGAGGCCTGCGTTCCTTTGCCAGCCCCAAAGGGCACCGTGTTGGCATTTGGCGGGCTGTTCCCCCATATGTCGCGGGCGAACCGTTCAGCCAAATCGCGCCATGCCTATACGCTGCATGTCATTGATGGCCAAACAGTCTACCCCGTAGACAATTGGCTTCAACGTCCCGCAGATATGCCGTTCCGCGGTTTTTAGCGTAGGTGTAGATTAATAAAGGCGGCCGACCATCACTGATCGACCGCCTGAACTCATCGAATGGTCTTTACTGAAGAACGCTATCAATCGCAGCGCGCAGCTCTGTCGACTCTGGCGTTACATCGCTTGGAAAAAACGCAACGGCTTTACCGTCCGGGCCCAAAAGATACTTATGGAAATTCCATTTAGGGCGCGATTCTTCGCCGAGTTCAGCAGCCAGCCAATCATAAATTGGCGCGTTGTCCTCTCCGCCCTTTACAACCATTTTCTTGGTCATCGGGAAATCAACTTTGAAATTGACCTTGCAGAAATTCTTGATGTTACGCTCGTTGCCAGGCTCCTGATCGCCGAAATCGTTAGCAGGCACACCGAGCACCACCAGACCTTTTTCGCGGTACTCGCTCCAAAGCGCTTGCAAGCCTTTATATTGCGGCGTGTACCCACAGTAAGACGCCGTGTTTACAAGCAACACCGCTTTGCCTTCATACTGCGCCATCGACATATCTGTATAATCAATTGATTGTACGGTAAAATCATGTGCTGACTTTTCGCCTGCCGCGAAAGATGCTGTTGTGTGTGCCGCAGTTGCCCACAAACCGATCACTGCGATCATGATAATTTTTTTCAACATACTCAAACCCCTACTTCATATTGCTACAACGGTAGCGCCCAATTGAGATACCGCTGAACGGCACCTTTATCTAATTACGTTCTTATAGCAGATTTGGTTTTTAAAACCAGCGGACGCCCCTTGAAATATGGCGCGGCTGGACTAGCTACAGTGCCAACAATGAAAAATAGCTAACTGCAAGTAAAAGAGAGATTTTTGTGACATATCCTGCCCTTTTCAAGCCATATGACCTTGGCCCGCTGCAACTAGATAACCGAATTGTGATGGCACCAATGACCCGCAGCTTTTCACCGGGCAATGTTCCCAACAGCAAAAATATTGAATATTACCGCCGCCGCGCAGCGGGCGGCGTGGGCCTAATCATCACCGAAGGCACGTGTGTGAACCACATTGCTGCTAACGGCTACGCCAACGTGCCCTATTTTTACGGCGATGAGGCATTGGAAGGCTGGCGCAAAGTGGCTGAAGCTGTCCACGCTGAAGGCGGAAAAATTATGCCGCAGCTTTGGCATGTGGGTTCCATGCGTAAACCGGGCTGCGAACCAGACCCGGACGTGCCCGGTTACGGCCCATCTGGTCTTGTGGCGCGCGGCAAGAAGCGCTGTCACGAGATGACCGAACAAGACATCGCAGACGTGATTGAGGCCTTCGCACAAGGCGCAGAGGATGCCGAACGCCTTGGTTTTGACGGTGTGGAAGTGCACGGCGCGCACGGTTATATAATTGACCAGTTCTTCTGGGAAGGCTTGAACGAACGCACCGACAAATGGGGCGGTGACATGGTTAAGCGCACTCGCTTTGCTGTTGAAATTATCAAAGCAATACGCAAGCGCGTTAGCGCGGACTTCCCGGTGATGCTTCGCTGGTCCCAGTGGAAGCAACAGGAATATAGTTCTCGCCTTGCAGAAACGCCGGAAGAATTGGCGGCATTCCTCAAACCTCTGGTTGACGCAGGCGTTGATGTTTTCCATTGTTCCACAAGGCGTTTTTGGGATCCCGAATTTGAAGGCAGCGACCTGAATTTGGCAGGCTGGGTGAAAAAGCTAACCGGTAAACCGACTATCACTGTTGGTAGCGTTGGCCTTGACAGCGCCTTTGCCGAGGAAGGTCAGGGCGAATTTTCTGAAGCTCAAACCGTCAATTTGGACGGCGTGGAAAAGCGTATAGCCGATGGTGAATTTGACTTGGTTGCTGTTGGACGTGCAATTCTTGCAAACCCTGAGTGGGCCAATCAGATTAAGGCTGACGGTGGCACCAATCTCAAACCCTACAAGCGCGAAATGCTGATGGAGCTGGTGTAATCCATCAAGCGGCAGACGCATCAAAATCAAAGCCCAGCTGATCACCGGTCGGCGGGCGAAACAGGTCTGTTTTAAGATCAACTGGCTGTTTATTAAGGTGTAACCGTCGGCACAAGTTGCTGAAACGCTGTTTCATCAAATCTGCTTCAAGGCCCTTGCCTTTCATTCGGTGTTTAAAACGCGGGTCATTCAACTTTCCGCCCCTAAGCGCGGCCAAGCGATTCAACACGCGGCTTTTTCGGTCAGGGTAGTATTCTTCGAGCCATTCCTCGAACAATCCGGCCACCTCAAGTGGTAGCCGGAGCAGAATATATCCTGCGCCCCGTGCACCGGCGTGGGCAGCGGCAGCAAGCACATGCTCCATCTCATGATCATTCAGCGCAGGAATAACCGGTGCAAACATTACACCGGCCGGTACACCAGCATCAGACAAAAGTTTGATAGCATCCAACCGACGTTGCGGCATGGCTGCCCTCGGCTCCAGCGTGCGTGCCAGCCTCCGATCAAGCGTGGTGACAGACAAGGCAACTTTCACCAACCCCTTCTGCGCCATGGGCACCAACAGGTCCATATCGCGTACTACCAGCCTAGATTTGGTCAAAATAGTCACAGGGTGATCATGTGCCGCCAGTACTTTGAGGATACTGCGGGTAATCTTGCGGTCCTTTTCAATCGGCTGATACGGGTCAGTATTGGTGCCAAGGGCAATCGGCGCCACCTTATAATTTTTCTTTGAAAGCTCAGCCTCAAGAATTTCAGCAGCATTGGGCTTGGCAAATAACTTGCTTTCAAAGTCAAGCCCCGGCGACAACCCCATAAATGCATGCGTGGGCCGCGCAAAACAATAAACACAGCCGTGTTCACATCCCCGATAAGGATTGATTGACCGATCAAACGGTATATCGGGTGATTGATTGCGAGTAAGAACAGTCTTCGGAAATTCGTCGGTCACTTCAGTACGTAACCACTCAGGTGTCGCGTCCTTACTCTGACCATCAGACCAACCATCCCGGAAAACAGCACGCCGAAGGGTCTCAAAACGACCGCTGTCATTGGAAACCGCACCCCGACCTTTGTGGATTTGATTATATCGCTGCACGCCAAACGTCGGCGCACCTTTCGCCGCCCAGGGGGATGGTTGTGCAACTTTATTGTATGTCTGGTTCTCTTGCCTCATGGGCGTACCATAGCATAAGAACAAAACAAGAACAAATGATAATCTCAAGTTTGCTTGACGTGCATTAGTTACGTCATTACATTTCAGCCCAATCGAAACTTGTAAAAAGCTTAAAACCGTGACTGCAAGAACATCGACAGTGTTGAAGCTATTTGTCCTTTGCGCCCTCTTTTGGGTTCAGGCGCTTCAGGTTGAGCATGTCACAGACCAAGCGCTAGATAATCAACATGTTGACTGTTTGGTATGTAAGAGTGTCGGTGATGCAGCTCCGGGCACCAGTGCAATCGCGCTGGAAACTACCCCAGAGTTTAGCAAAATTTTTGCCAACGTTTATACTGATCGTCCAGCCACCGAAGGGTCATTCAATACCCCTCCTGCCAGAGCGCCCCCCGTTACGTCCTAATGAACGGGCCGAAGATGGCCATGTTCATCAAATCATATCATCACAATACTCCAGCGCATGACCCAATGGGTCTGCGCATGATTCTGATTTTACGGGACAAATTTAATGCGACATAACACGCTCATTCATACAAAAAAGACCCTGCGGCAAGCTCTTTTGGCGGCAACTGCCTGCTCTTGCAGCTTCGCGGCAAATGCAGCCAACACGAATATTCCACCACTGGAAGAACAGCTTGAAGAAATCATCGTCTCCGGCGCCTTTGAAGGACGCAAACTGGGCGAGACCATTTTGGGTGCAACCATCCTCAAGCAGGACGAAATACTTCGCAGGCTAAACGGTTCAATTGGTGAAACGCTTCGTAACCAACCTGGCATCAGCTCCACTTTCTTTGGACCGGGTGCCAGCCGTCCGATTATTCGTGGTCTGGGCGGCGATCGCATCCGCGTGCTGGACAATAGTATAGGGTCCATCGACGCATCGTCCACCAGTCCTGATCATGCGGTTGCTGTCGAGCCAGCACTGGCCGAGCGTATTGAAATTTTGCGAGGTACGGCAATGCTAATTTACGGCAGTTCTGCCGCTGGCGGTGTCATCAACGTGTTGGATGGGCGCATTCCCACCAAAGCACCTGAAGATGGTTTTGACGGCGCTGTCCGCTATGGCTTTTCTTCTGTAAATGAGGGCCATGAAGTCACCGCTGCCATGAATGCGCTGATTTCAGAATCTGCAAAGGGCAAACTTGTTTTGCACGGTGACTATTTTTTACGTGATACAGATGATTATGACATTCCGGGCTTTGCCGAAAGTGCCCAATTGCGCGCGCTTGAGGAAGCAGAAGAAGATCACGATGAAGATCATGATGAAGACCATGAAGAGGAAGAAGAAGCATTTGGCACAGTTGAAAATTCTGCGGTCCGCACTGAAGGCGGCTCGGCTGGTTTAAGCTGGATATTCGATAATGGCTTTTTCGGACTTAATATTCGCAAGCTTGATAGCTTATACGGCGTTCCCGGTGGCCACGGGCACGAGGAAGAACATGAGGGTGAGGAGCACGATGAAGAAGAGCACGGCGAAGAGGAAGAAGAAGTTGTCCGTATCGACCTGGATCAAACACGCTACGATCTCGCCGGGGAAGTAAGTGGTGACTTTGGCTGGTTCTCAAAAGCCAAAATTCGTTTTGGTTATTCTGATTATGCTCACACTGAACTTGAGGGTGATGAAGTAGGCACAGTCTTCAAAAATGAAGGTTGGGAAGGCCGCCTGGATCTGGTTGAAAAAGGTAATGAAAACTGGAAAGGCTCTACTGGCATCCAAATTCGTAGACGCGACTTTTCAGCAGTGGGCGCAGAAGCGTTTGTGCCGCCAGCTATTAGCTCCCAAATCGGTATTTACACGGTTAAAGAATATACCACCGGGGATTGGCGTTTTGATTTTGGCGGACGCTTTGAGCACACAAGTTATGATGTAGAGGTCTCAAACACGGAACGCTCATTCGATGGATTTAGTGGCAGTTTCGGCGTTGGATACGATGTTAACGAAGACACATTTATTGGAGCCACCCTTTTCAGAACCGAACGGGCGCCGTCCACGGAAGAACTGTTCTCCAATGGCCCGCATTTGGCGACAAATGCTTTTGAGCTCGGAAACCCCGATCTGGGTCTGGAAACGGCAACAGGTATTGAGGCAACGCTATCCTTTAATTCTGGCCCATTCAGTTTCATCGCAAATGCCTATTACACCAGCTATGATGACTTCATATACGAAGTTGCTACCGGCGACGAAGAAGATGAGCTTCCTGTATTTGAGTTTCGCGCCAATGACGCTCAAATATATGGATTTGAAATCAAATCAGAATATCACTTCGGGTCATTTTCCACTCAATCACTCGGCGACATTGATGTTCATCTGGATGGACAACTTGACTTGATTGAAGCTGATCTTGACAGAGGCGGCAACGATACTATTCCGCGCCTTCCACCGGTTAGTGCGTTGTTTGGAATTGAGGCTCAGTCAGAAATATTTGAACTGCGCACCGAAGTTGAAATTGCCGGCAGCGTAGATGATGTTGCCGATGTTGAATTACCAACTGACGGCTATGCATTCTGGAACGCCTTTTTGTCAGTGCGGCCTTTTGACAATAAAGGCATTTCGTTCAACATTCAGGGCACCAATCTAACCAACTCAACCGGGCGGCCTCACACCAGTTTTCTTAAGGACGTAGCCCCACTACCGGGCCGTAATGTGATGTTATCTGTCCGAGCAGAGTTTTAACAACGCTTAAACAAAACTCAAAACCAACGAAAAAGCGGCGAGCATCTAGATGTTTGCCGCTTTTTCGTTATGCTGTTGCCAAGCTATTCAGTCTATTTGGTGAGCAAGGGGAAAAATGATGGAATTAGTTGAGTTTTCACTAGAGCGCATTCAGTCACTTTATGAAAATACTGTCGACCACAACCTGTCTGACAGTGGCGTCCACCCCTACACAATGCGTGAACTGTTAACGCCTGAGCAAATCGAAAAGGTTTTGGACGTGGAGCTTGGTTATGGCTGGACAAACGGTGAACCCGCTCTGCGCCAATCGGTTGCCAACCTATATTCAAGCCGCAGCCCCGACGAAGTAATCATTACCAATGGCTCTGCCGAAGCCAACATCATCATGGTCATGTCAATGCTAGATGCTGGTGAAGAGCTTATTGTTGTGGTCCCCAACTATCTCCAAATTTGGGGATTCGCCAAAGCACTGGGCATTGTAGTCAAAGAAGTGCCCCTGCGTGAAGACACCGGCTGGCAACCGGACATGGATGCTCTGGCCAAAGCAGTTGGCCCGCGCACCAAAATGATAACCATTTGTCACCCCAACAACCCTACAGGCAGCACCCTGCCGCGTGAAAGCATGGACGCGCTGGTTGCCTTTGCGCGAAAGCACAATTTGTGGCTACATGCGGACGAGGTTTACAAAGGTTCCGAACTGGACGGTGTCGAGAGCCCCAGTTTTGTTGACCTGTATGAAAAATGCGTTATCACATCTGGCCTGTCAAAAGCCATCGCCCTGCCCGGCCTGCGCATTGGATGGTTGGTCGGTCCTAAGGATGAAATATACAAAACCTGGCAAAGCAAGGACTATACATCAATCACTGCCAGTGCTGTCAGCGAATATATTGCCGATATCGTTGTGCAACCCGCCAAACGCGCTGAAATTTTGGTGCGAAGTCGTCGCATTCTCAACGAAAATGTGTCGCTTCTATCTGATTGGCTGGATAAGAACGCCAACCTGTTTTCCTGCATCCTGCCTAAGGCGGGCGGCATGGCCTTCGTGCGTTATAATATGGACATAAATTCAACTGAATTAGTGCATAGGCTTCGCGAAGAACGCAGTATCATGTTGTTGCCGGGTGATGTCTACGGCATGGATCAGTTTATACGGCTTGGCGTCGGCGCACCCAAGAGCCATATTGAGCAAGGGCTTATGCACCTGTCAGATTATGCAAGGTCGGAATTTTAGGTCATTTCTGGTGCGGGCATTATTGAACTACCTCAACCCCGGAATAACTAGAACACCGTCTTCATAGTCTTCAATCCAGATCAGAAACTCATCCGCAGACATGGGTTTGCCTAAATGATAACCCTGCGCAAAATTGGCACCAGTGTCTTTGGCCATTTGTAGCTGGGCTTCAGTTTCCACACCTTCAACAGTTGACGAGAGCTTAAGCTTTTTCGCCAGGTCAATTGCTGCTTCGAAGATAGTTCTGGCAATTTCGTCCTCGCTGGCCCGCACCAAGAATGTGCGATCAACGACGATTTCGTCAAAAGGGATTGATTTCAATCGCATGAGAGGCGCAAAACCCGCCGCAAAATCGTCGAGACTGAGGCCAAAGCCACGCGCGTGAAGCCGGGCAAGATTTTCAAGCGGCGTTTGCTCGTCAACCTGAAAGTCTGCCTCTGTTACTTCAAGGCGCACCATAGATGGGTCAACGCCGAATTGTTCTGCCAACCCCGATACAACATCGGCAAAATCAGCCTTGCGCAGATTTTCGCTCGATGTGTTGATTGACAGCGGCACATCCTTGCCTTCTCGGCGCCATTTACCCTGTTGTTGTAATGCGAGTTCCATCATCCTGTAGGTCAGAACGTCCATATAGCCTTTCTCGCGTGCTATTTTGATAACAGCACCCGCACCCAGCAACCCGCCGCCCGGTGCATTCCACCTGGCAAATGCTTCTGCTCCAACCACTTTCCCGTTTCGCAGGTTAATTTTTGGCTGAAATACCGGCGACAGACCGTCTGTCATGAGGCCACGCATAAATTCTGTTTCAGCGAGGCTGGTCTGAGCACCCTCGCTATCACTGCCGCCCAGGCTTGCAACATCGCGGAGTGCAGCATGCAGCAAATCGCGATTAACCGGACTAGAGAGAGTCCCTAACAGGTTAACGCTGTAGGCCATCGCATGATCACGAATTCTCTGCCTCGTTATTGGATCATTGTCACCGGTCAGAATGATTGAAGGCCTGCGTTCCAGTTCGGAGACAAATTCAATGAGAGCGAAACCATCCATCTCAGGAAGGTCTTGGGCTGCCACCACAACATCAAAATGCTCTGTTTTCAGTATATCGCGCGCTTGATCACCGCCGCTGGCGCCGGCCACCAAAAACTCGCTGCTGGACAAAAAGCCCGACAGAGTATCTTGAAGGCTTGAAGCCGTATCAATCGCCAAAATACGCTTGGCCACAGCAATTCCCTTTCGTCAGCTTCGACAAACAAAAGCCTGCCAGTTAACCTTGAAAGACTGCATATTATGAGCGTATTGGTTAATATCTGATTTACTTTTCCACCTTTTCGGCAAGATAACGAAGCACCGGCTGACGCGCTGCTTGTGTTTCATCCAAGCGCTTCCAGGGGGCAAAATAAGGCGCGCCTTCGAAGCGAGCTGTTTGACCATCCACCGCTGTTTCTGCCAAACCGCGCATGGACCGGATAAATTGATCCATATTATATTTCGATTCGGTTTCTGTGGGCTCAATCAACATCGCACCATGCACCACCAATGGGAAATACATGGTCATGGGGTGGTAGCCTTCATCGATCATGGCCTTGGCAAAGTCGAGCGTGGTGACGCCGGTATCTTTTAGAAAACGATCATCAAACAAAGCCTCATGCATGCATGGGCCTTCAAATGATGCGGTCATGATGTCCTGCAATGACGCCAACACATAATTAGCGTTCAGCACAGCATCTTCAGCGGCTTGACGAATGCCGTCTGAACCGTGACTCAGCATATAGCTGAGGGCGCGCACATACATACCCATCTGGCCGTGGAACGCGGTAAGCCTTCCAAGCGACTGATCCGTGTCATCAGACCACTCGTGGATGTGCCTTTCGCCGCCTTCAATGACAACATAAGGTAGGGGCGCAAAATCTTTCAATGCGTTTGAGAAGACAACTGGGCCTGAGCCTGGGCCGCCACCACCGTGCGGCGTTGAAAAAGTTTTATGCAAATTGAGGTGCATGGCATCCACGCCTAAGTCGCCCGGTCGTGCCTTGCCCATAATCGCGTTAAAGTTTGCCCCGTCACAGTAGAAGAAGGCCCCCGCATTATGGATCGCGTCTGCAATTTCTTTGATCTCGGTTTCAAACAAACCACAAGTGTTAGGGTTAGTAATCATAACCGCCGCGACAGTATCATCCAGTGCAGCTAACAATGCCTCCAGATCAACGCGGCCATTTTCCTGCGCCGGAATAGACTTAACCTTGTAGCCGCAGAATGCCGCAGTTGCCGGATTAGTGCCATGCGCACTTTCAGGGCACAGAACCACTTCGCGGGCATCGCCGCGAGCCTCAAGGGCCGCGCGGATTGCCATTACACCGCATAATTCACCGTGAGCGCCTGCCTTAGGAGACAATGCTACAGCCGGCATGCCGGTTAATGAGGTTATCCAATGACTAAGCTGATCCATCAGTTCCAAAGCACCCTGAACCGTTGAGGTTGGCTGCAGAGGGTGAATATCGCCGAACCCGGGTAGTCTCGCCATTTTTTCATTCAGGCGCGGGTTGTGTTTCATGGTGCAAGAGCCCAGCGGAAAAACACCCATATCAATGCCGTAGTTCCGGCGTGACAGTCTCGTAAAGTGGCGCACCGCATCAGGTTCAGGCAAGCCGGGGCAACCGATTTCGCTTGTACGCTCCAAACCACCGATAGACATGGCAAAGTCACCAGCGTCGTCCACGTCAACGCCCGTCGTATCGGTGGAGCCCAATTCAAAAATCAAGGGTTCAAAAAGCCGGAGGCCGCGATGCCCGGAAAAACTTTCGAAAACCGGTGTCATTTCTGAGGTGTTTTCGTCTCTACCCTCTACCGAAATCGGCGCAGTTGGACGGCCCTGTGTATTCATACTCATTGGACCGCTCCTGTTAGCTTGGCAACCAGAACATCAATATCCTCTTCGGTCACAGTTTCCGTTGCTGCCATTATCAGATGATTTTCAAAACCCTGCCCAGGGTACAAGCGTTCCATCGGCACTCCGGCGAGAACACCGTCAGCTGCCAGAGTATCCACAACTTCAGTGGCATTCTTCGGTAAATCCACAGTTATTTCATTGAAAAAACTAGTATTCAATACGGTAAAACCGGCCACATTCAGGGCGTCGCGCAGGCTGCACGCCTTCTTGTGGTTCACCCTCGCCAACTGGCGCAATCCCTTTTCGCCGAGCAAACTCATGTGAACTGTAAAGGCAAGCGAACACAGGCCGCTGTTTGTGCATATATTTGACGTCGCTTTTTCGCGCCTGATATGCTGCTCACGGGTGGACAGCGTGAGGACAAATCCGTCTTCACCGTCAGCGTCAACCGTCTTGCCGCACAACCGCCCAGGCATTTGGCGAACAAATTTCTGATTGGTGGCGAACAGTCCCAAGTAAGGACCGCCAAAGTTAAGGCCGTTACCAATAGACTGCCCTTCACCGACAACAATATCAGCGCCCATCTCGCCCGGGCTTTTAATCAAGCCCAGCGACATAACCTCTGTGACCACAACAATCAAAAGAGCCTTGTGCGCGTGAGCCGCTTCAGCGATCGGGCCAAGGTCAAGAACACTGCCATTAATGCCAGGGTTTTGTACCACCACGCAACTTGTCGTATCATCAATTGCGTCCAGAGCAGCTTGCAGTTCCGCCTCAGCGTCAGCCGGATTCGGTTTGTGGCAAACGATCTCATCATCGGTGAACTGCGTGGTTGTCTCGACAACAGCGCGGTAGTGCGAGTGGACGCTGCCAGCAATTACAGCGCGCTTTTTTCTGGTTACCCGGCGTGCCATCATTACGGCTTCAGCAGTTGCAGTAGAGCCATCGTACATGCTGGCGTTGGCAACATCCATTCCAGTCAATTGCGCCACAAGCGTTTGAAATTCAAACAAATATTGTAGTGTACCCTGTGCAATTTCTGGTTGGTATGGCGTATAGGCGGTTAGAAACTCGCCGCGCTGGATCATATGATCAACCGTAGCTGGAACATGGTGTTTGTATGCACCCGCTCCCACAAAGAATGGCACTGATCCCGCTGCCGTATTCTTGGCCGCCATTGCGGAAAGATGCCGTTCGACCGCCATTTCACTTTGTCGTTTTGGCAGGTCTATGTCTGGGTTGAGATCGGTTTTAGGAACATCTCTGAACAGATCATCAATATGACGAACACCAATTTTGGCCAACATTGCCTGGCGATCATCTCCAGTTAACGGAAGGTAACGCATGTGCGTGCTCCTTGGGCATCGTTCGAGCCCAAATGCCTTTGGGCTACACTTGAAAACTATTGTAAGTAAAGAATGTTAATCGAGGCCCGCGACATGCGCCTCATAAGCAGCCTGATCCATCAACCCGTCAACCGCGCTGGCATTGGCCAGTTTGATTTTGAAGAACCATCCGTTTTCAGTCGGGCTGGTGTTCACCAACGCAGGCTCACCCTCCAGAGCGGTATTAACCTCAACAATTTCACCGTCCAGCGGTGCATAAACCTCACTGGCCGCTTTTACCGATTCCACAACCGCAACTTCATCACCTGTGCTAAAATCAGCACCAACTTCCGGCAATTCAACAAAAACAACATCACCGAGCGCATTCTGCGCATAATCAGTGATTCCAACGGTTGCGACGTCGCCGTCAACATCAATCCATTCATGGTCTTCTGTATATTTAGTCATCTGGTTTCCCCTCTTCCGGTCTCAATAAAAAATAATATGTTACGTCTGCTTCCGTTTGTACCGCTGTGGTACGAAAGGCGTAGCAGCCACTGTGGCACCGTGTGCTTTACCGCGAATCATTAGTTGAAGCTCCGTACCGTCTTCGGCAAATGCTGCAGGCACAAAACCCATTGCAACAGGCCCTCCGAACGTTGGTCCGAACCCACCGGATGTAATCTTGCCAATAATGGTACCATCCATATCTGCAATATCGGTGCCTTCACGGGCCGGCGCTCGACCTGATGGTACTATGCCCACACGAACGTTTTTAACGCCATCCTTCAACTCAGTTAAAATTCTTACTGCGCCAACAAAGTCGCCTACTTCACGGCGTTTTTTGCCCAGTGCAAAGGTTATATTTGCTTCTACTGGGCTAGTGGACGCATTAAAATCATGACCGGACAGACAAAGACCCGCCTCAAGACGCAAACTGTCCCGTGCTCCGAGACCAATCAATTCAACGTCCTCATTGATGAGTAAGCGCCGCGCAAAAGCATCAGCTTCATCAGCAGGCACCGAAATTTCATATCCATCCTCGCCGGTGTAACCGGAACGAGAAACCCAACATACGACACCTTCCAGCGTAACCATTGTCGCTTCCATAAAGGACAATTCCGCAACTTCAGGCGCTAACGCAGCAAGAACCGATTCCGCTTTAGGGCCTTGCAGAGCTATCAGAGCCCTGTCCTCCAGCGGCTCCAGAGTAATACGACCGCCGAGTTTATCCTCGAGAATCTGGTAATCTTTTTCTTTGCATGCTGCATTCACTACTACGTAAAGCGTACCTTCAGGCTCGAAGGTTCGGGTAACCATCAGGTCATCCTCAATACCGCCGCTGTCATTTAGCAAGACCGTGTATCGCATCTTGCCTGGCTTCAAAACAGCCAAAGCACTTGGCATCAATTCTTCTATAACTTTGGTCGGGTCACTGCCGTCAGTGGAACGAATATAAGCCTGCCCCATATGAGAAACATCAAACAATCCAGCCTTTTCGCGGGTGTGAATATGCTCTTTCATAATACCAAGTGGGTACTGAACCGGCATGGAATAGCCTGCAAACGGTACCATTTTACCGCCTAATTCCACATGAAGGTCATATAAAGGGGTAGTTAAAAGTTCAGTTTCCGACATTGATAACACTCCGCGCGTGAGAGGCGCCGGAAAACCGGCAATCACGCCCCCTCTGTCACGGAACCTGAGAGATTTCACTGACGCAATCGCGCCTGCTTACCCCGTCGGTGAGAAACATGGACTTACCAGCCCATATCCCTGCTTTCCAGAGTGTCATTCTAATGCGCGGTCCTTTTGCCTGAGAGTTTCCGGGGCGGTTGCTCCTTCGGCGCCGAACTACCATCAGCAGTATCGGTCTCTCCCGCGCATGCGTGCACGAAATAACCTTCCGCGCATGACTAAACGTGTTCGAAGGTATGCCGGAGTGCAAAGTCAGAGTCAATTACTCAGGTTGGTTTAATCATTAAATAAATGAGCAGAGATTACTGCACCAACAAATCAACGGCAAAAAGGATAGAACTCGTGAAGATTTTAACTGCCTGAACGTCTAACGTTCCATGTTGAAGGCAATATCATCAATGCTAAGCTGGAAACCCAATAGCAATTCGTAATTGTAACGGCGGGCTTGCTCGATGGTAGGAATATATTGGCTTAGAACCTCACGAGAAACAGCATAACCATTACTGTCAAACCGCAAAGTCACATCGAATATGCGTTTGGTCACAATTTCACTGTTGTCTTTAAGAACAGCAACGAAATACGGCAAAGTGACGGTTTCATTAACTATCTTGCCGTCAGATTCTGCCGCAATATAAAAACTAACGGCAGAAGATACAGCGTCGGCTTCGCTACACGTCACATTAACGTCGTTAATCGAGGCGGTGAACATCACATCATCAGCCGTCCGGCCACCGCCGTCAAACCGTGTCAACGTGCCAGTATCCCCAACGACAGCTACCGCTGGACAACGGGAGATGGTAACCTCAAGCGGGTTTTTATTACATGCCGCCAGCGCTAATGCCAACACCAGAGCAGCTACAAAACGAAATGTCATAATGCGTCTTTCAATCAATCACATTGCCGATTATACATTCGGCCAAATGCGCCGCGATCATAGGGATAAGGATAGCAAAGAGCAAGCCACCAAAACCACCAAATAATTTACCTTACATAGTCGCGACTTGTGCCTAAAATATGACGGCATATTCGCAAAGCACATTAATGCAAAATTTCAGCCCCATAGTGCAAATGATTATCGTGAATTAAAATTCTCCAATAGCCCAGTCTCGCTTGACCGACTGGGCGCATAGGGGTAGCAAGGGCTTACAGTGTCATTTGCCGAGGGCTATTCATGCTAGATCAACGCACCAACATTGCTGAAAGTGCAAAGACGGATTTGAAAATTCTGCTTGCTAATCCGCGCGGATTTTGCGCCGGTGTGGACCGGGCAATCAAAATTGTCGAGCTCGCGATTAAGAAGTTCGGCGCGCCGGTATATGTGCGCCATGAAATTGTTCACAACCGCTATGTGGTAGAAGGACTGGAAGCGATTGGCGCCATTTTTGTCGACCAATTGGATGAAGTTCCTGACGATGCACCAGTAGTTTTTTCCGCTCACGGCGTGCCCAAATCTGTTCCAGCGAAAGCAGAACAGCGGAAAATGGTTTATGTGGATGCTACCTGCCCGCTTGTGTCAAAAGTTCACAGAGCGGTGGAACGCCATCATGCCGCTGGCCGTCATATTCTGATGATTGGCCACGAAGGCCACCCGGAAGTAATAGGAACTATGGGCCAGGTAGATGAAGGCTCCATGTCTCTACTTGAAACTGTAGAAGACGCGGAAAACCTTATCCCGGAAGACCCTGACGCCTTGGCCTTTGTGACCCAGACCACACTCTCGGTTGAAGATACCGCCGATATTGTCTCAAAGCTAGAGGAGCGCTTCCCCCAGCTGACAACACCTAAAAAAGAAGACATTTGCTACGCGACTACAAATCGGCAAACAGCGATTAAGGAAGTGGCCAAACAAGCGGACCGGGTGATTGTTATCGGTGCCCCCAACTCTTCCAACAGCATGCGTTTGGTGGAAGTGAGCGAAAAATGTGGTTGCCCAGCAAAACTTGTACAAAGGGGCACCGACATAGACTGGAATTGGCTGGAAGGTGCAAAAACTGTTGGTATAACAGCGGGGGCAAGTGCGCCGGAAGTGTTGGTTGAAGAAGTGATTGAAGCTCTTAAAGGCAAGTACCTAGCCCGCGTTGAACTGGTGACAACGGCTGAAGAAGACGTCGTATTCAAGGTGCCCCCAATTCTGAAAGACATTGCCTGATGGCGGTCTATACGCATGTTGATGACAAAACATTGGCGACATTTCTTGCGGGCTACGACCTAGGGCAAGCGACTTCGTTTAAAGGAATCGCAGAGGGTGTTGAAAACTCCAATTACTTTCTGGAAACCGAGAAAGCCCGATTGGTTTTAACACTTTACGAAAAGCGCGCGAACCCGAACGATTTACCCTATTTTCTGGAATTGATGGAACATTTGGCGAAGGCTGGCATACCCTCGCCGTTGCCGGTGCGAGACAATCAAGGCAATGCCCTGCAAACTTTGATGAACAGACCCGCCTGTATTATTAGCTTCCTAAAAGGTGTAAGTCTCGACGATGCCGACAAAGACCACTGCGCAGCATTAGGTGCAATGCTGGCGGAAATGCATAAAGCCGCCGCAGACTTTAAAGGTGTCAGGCAAAATGAATTGTCCCTGGGTGGATGGAAATACCTTGCGGAAAAGACATTGCCCTACGCTGATACTGTTCAAACTGGCCTTTCCGAGGAGATCAAGGCTGAATTGGCGTTTTTGGAGCAAAATTGGCCGACTGATTTACCCACCGGCACCATCCACGCCGACCTATTTCCTGACAATGTACTTTTTACCGATCACAAGATAACTGGCGTGATTGACTTTTATTTCGGCTGCACCGACTTACTGGCTTACGATCTTGCGGTTTGCATCAACGCATGGTGTTTCAATCAGAATCAACAGTTCGTGCCTGAACGCGCCAAGCGGCTAACAGAAATGTATGATATTAACCGCAATATGACCGGCGGTGAAGTGACAGCATTACCAATTTTGTGCCGCGGGGCTGCAATGCGGTTTTTGCTAACGCGTTTGTATGATTGGCTTAATCCGGTAAAGGGAGCGGTTGTGAAACCAAAAAATCCATTGGGCTATCTTACTCGACTTAAATTTCATCAAAATGTGAGAGATACTGCCGCCTATGTCGTCTAAGCCTGAAGATACTGTAGAAATTTATACTGACGGCGCCTGCTCCGGCAATCCCGGACCGGGCGGGTGGGGTGTTTTAATGCTTTACGGCGAGCACGAAAAAGAGCTTACCGGAGGCGAATTTGAAACCACCAATAACCGCATGGAACTGATGGCAGCCATTCAGGCGCTGAAAGCCCTGAAAAGACCGTGCAAAGTACATCTGCATACTGACAGCACCTATGTGATGAAGGGCATCACCGAATGGATAGACGGCTGGAAAGCAAAGGGCTGGAAAAACTCCAGCAAAAAACCCGTTAAAAACGCCGATTTATGGATGCAGCTGGATGATGCGGTTAACCCTCATGAAATCAAGTGGTCTTGGGTTAAAGGGCATTCCGGCGATCCCGGTAACGAACGGGCCGACGCATTGGCGGGTCAAGGCATGAGCCTGTATAAAGGCGACATTTAACAAACAGTCTCATTTCAATCAGGAAAGGGCATCCACCAATAGTGAATGCCCCTATGCTTTTACAGTCTTTTTGCAGCCTTATTTTCCAGCAAAGGTGTCACCAAAGAAATCACCTTCATTCCAGGTAGGGCGAGCTGAAGCATTAGCAATCGCGCTGGCGATCAACCAGTTTGCATGAGCAAACTTCGCGGCTGCATCATAATCAATACCCTGGCTAAGGTCGTCACGCGGTGAATGGTATGTTTTGCTCAGAAAATCCTGAAAAATCTTACCGCCATCTTTACCGTTAACACCCTTATTCCATCCCGTCATCAAGAACACAGAGGGTATGCCCTGTTGTACGAAACGATAGTGATCGCTGCGGGTAAAGATACCCTCTTGTGGTATCGGGTCGGGACTGAGAGATACCCCCAGCTGACCTAACGCTGTTTCGGTAACTGGACCCAAGCTGCTGCGCTCGGCCCCAAATGCAACAACATCAGTAAAATCGTACAACAATAGCGGCATATCAAGATTTACGTTCGCCACCATCGCGGCTTTTTCCACCGTTGGGAAGTGGGCGAAATATTCCGCACCCAATAAGCCTTTTTCTTCTCCTGTCACAATAGCAAACAAGATTGACCTGCGCGGCTTTTCACCTGTGCGAACATAGGCCCGCGCCACTTCAAGAAGTGTCGAGACGCCCGTAGCATTGTCCAATGCACCGTTGTTAATTTTATCATCACCTTTAGCGTTTTCCGATACACCGATATGGTCCAAATGCGCGGAAAGAACAACAAATTCGTCTTTCAGACGTGGGTCAGAGCCCTCCAGAACCGCAATAACATTAGGGCTGGTAAATTGATCAGATAAAACGCTCTCGCGCTTCATTGTGGCAGTCGCAGCAAGAGTAAAACCTTTAGGTGCACCGTTCTTGGCCTCAGACAGAACATCACTGAACGACTTGGCTCCGCCTGCAAACAGATCTTTAGCAACATCTTGGCTAATCGTCGCCGCGGCTTTTAGCCTGGCATTTTCAGATGAGTCACCGTTCGGTTCTACCCAATCAAAACTCTTGCGGCCGAGAAAGCGCTTTAAGCGGGCAAACGGTCGGCGTTTCTCATCGGCTGCCGTGCTAACGGTTATATATCCAATCGCCCCTCGCGCCAGAAGCGTCTTCAACTTGGTCGCTGCGGAACTGTGATGGGCCCGTATTTCAGTGTTGAAAGATGCAGGTGCGCCTGAGAAAACCAGAGCAATTTTTCCGTCCATATCCAGGCCTGCCAAATCATCATGCCCCAGGTCAGGTGCATGAATGCCGTAACCCGCGAATACAATGCCTGCGGAAACCTCGCCGTCCGGTGTCTTGACACTGCCGCTCATGAAAAAATCGTCACCCAGCACCAGTTGTCTCTCTTCACCATCAACGCGAATGCTCATGGCTGCCGTTTCCATATTAACCATAGCGGTCTTAAGCGGCACCTCCTGGAAATACCCACCATTATCGCCTGCCGGAGCAACGCCCAACCGGGTGAATTCTGCGGCAACATAGTTGGCAGCGATGCGATAGCCTTCTGATCCGGTGTCACGCCCCCTTAGCAAATCATCGGCTAAGAAAGTCACATCAGCTTCTATGCGGTCCGCACTGAACATTACGCTTTGGCGTTCAGTTTCGTTGCGCATGCTCACATCGCTGGTGCTTTCGCAAGCCGCAAGGCCGAAAACCCCAACCGCAATTGCAATCAACTTCGTCGCTTTGCTAATTTCTTCTGAAAACATCATCTATCACTCTCTTGTTTTTTTATTTTGTTTAACGATCAGTACGATATTCGTCGGTAACAATAAGTTCTGGTGGGTCCAAGTCAATCTGCGTTACCGGCAAATAAACTAAAGTCCAATAGCCACCCAAAAACTCCGCTTCCTACTGTTTCAAGGCATCAACGATCGCCCACATGCGGTCCTGGCCCCAAAATGTTTCGCCCCCAGCTCTGAATGTTGGAACCCCCCAACTACCCGAACGAAACATTTCTTCCCGGTTGACTGTCGCGCGCTCCTCAGTATCTGCCTTTGAAATAGCGCTGCCAATCCAGTTCTCATCAAGCCCGGCATTCTTCAATATTCTAACAAGTCCCTTATCCGATGAGCCATCAATACCCTTGGACCAAACACCCGCCATGAACGACCTGAAAAACGCCAATGACTGGCCCTTTTTGCCCGACCCGTTCTCTTCATCGTCCATCAGGGCAAACCCAATACTCATCGCACGCCACGTCGCTGTTCCCAACGGGTCGCATATAGTACCAAATTCAACATTTTCGATATGGGCTTCTCTCGCGGTGTCCGCAAGAATATAGCGTCCTTTCGCGCGGGGTACTTTCATACCCCTCATCATCATTGGCAACACGGGCATCAAATTAATGCCTACACCTGTCTTCTTTGCAAGTTCAGTTATTAACTCAACACCGACATAGCTGAAAGGACTGCGCACAGAAAAGAATACGTCGACGGTTTGGCCCGCTATGGACCGCTCCAGTTCCTCAAGCCCATACCGCCACAGCCGATGAACCTCGAATTCAACTTGTTCGTCGCCGAGGCCTAAATCATTAAGCCGGCGCTCAAGATGATCCAAACGGTCGATGCCAACATAAAACTCACCAGCATAATAAAGGCTTGCACTGGAATAATGACCAAGCTCACGTAGTTTCTGTTCATTGGCGGCAAGAATTTTTTCTCCCACGTCGGCCAAACCACATATATTCCTGACCGCATTCAGGTCGCGGCGCCACAACGCCGCACCAATGTCCGCAGCCAGGGTGAAAAACGCAGGGTCATTTTGTTTACTGGCCAAATAACGGTTCGCCATACCAACCGCCAGGCGATCAGGAACTGTTGCGTCAAGTGAGAAACCCAAACCAAATAATCGCGCAAGCCTGCTCGCATCAATGATAGAATATGCTTCGTAGCGCACCGGATCGGGGTACATATTAGCGGGCAGTTTTTCAACCACCAGCGGCTTGAGATCAATGGCAAAACGTGAAGCGATCTCAGGCAAAACCTGTACCATTAACTGGCAATATGGGTCATCTGCTCGGTGAAAATAATAGACTGTATGAGGCTTACGACCAATGCGGCGCACCAACTCAGCACGCATTCGGGCCAGTCGAACACGTGTTCGACTGGTCAACCATTTGGCACCGTATGCTTTTAAAACGTTGGCTAGGCTCATTTACTCAGTGGAAGTTTGTTAATCCCCAACAGCTTCTACCACCAAAACGGTGCCATCAACAGAGGTAACATTCACCATCACGCCTTTTGGTAAATCGGGACCTCTTGCCATCCAGCGGCTATCGCCCACCTGAACGTGGCCGTGGCCGTTCTTAATCGCCTCAACAACCAAATACTGATTACCTATGAAGCTTTTACCACGGTCATTCACCTCAGTGTCATCGATTGTAGACGCCCTTTGGTAAAAAAACCGGTTTCCGACGTAAATTGAGATGGTTGCAAGAACTGCGAATATTAGGCCGTGACCTTCAAATTCAAGCGCTGGAGCAGCCCAGGCAAAAATGCCGGTTATTGCCGCAGCCAATCCAATCCATAAAAGATAGACACCGGGAATAAGCATTTCACCCGCTAGCAATACAACTCCAGTAGACCACCACAACCAGTGTGCATTTTCGGTCATCCATATGATCATGTCTTCCATTTAACGGCCTTTCTTGCTTAGTCTCAATAAGTCGCACTAGACAGTCATTCAGTCGACTTGCGGAACGCCTCCTGGCCGCGCTGAGGGTTTATTGCTGCCGATGTCCTTGAACAACTCTGCGATACCGCCGATTGAACCAATAACACCCGATGCCTCCATTGGCATAAAGACAAGTTTTTCATTGGGTGAATTGGCAAATTCAGCCAACGCCTCAACATATTTCTGTGCGACAAAATAATTTATAGCCTGCGGATCTCCGCCAGCGATCGCCTTGGAAACCATATCCGTCGCTTTTGCCTCTGCCTCGGCTTCTCTCTCGCGCGCCTCCGCGTCCCTAAAGGCAGCTTCCCGGCGGCCTTCTGCTTCCAGAATTGCGCCTCTCTTTTCACCTTCAGCACGTAAAATTTCAGATTCGCGCTCACCTTCCGCTTCAAGAATGGATGCGCGCTTGTTCCGCTCTGCCTTCATCTGGCGCGCCATCGAGTCCACAATATCGCGTGGCGGTGCAATATCTTTAATCTCAATCCGCGTAATTTTCACGCCCCAAGGCTGGGTGGCACCGTCGACAACATTCATGAGCCTTGCGTTGATTTCATCGCGTTTCGATAAAAGCTCATCCAAGTCCATCGACCCCATCACTGTACGCAAATTTGTCATGGTCAGGTTAAGGATAGCCAAAGTTAGGTTGCTAACCTCATAGCTTGCCTGCGAGGCGTCCAGCACCTGAAAAAATACGACACCGTCTGCAGCAACCATCGCATTGTCTTTTGTAATCACTTCCTGTGTTGGAATATCAAGCACTTGCTCCATCAAGTTTTGCTTATGACCAATCCGTTCAATAAAAGGAACGATGAGGTGAAAACCGGGCCGAATTGTTTTAGTATAGCGACCAAAACGCTCAATTGTATATTCAAACCCCTGCCGCACTGTCACAACAGCCGAGAAGACTAATACAACCGCAAGGCCTATTACCAAAAAAACCAAAATTGCTGACATTTCAAGCATTTAGCGTTCTCCTCAATTATAACAATGATTGTTCCCCATACGTATATGTAGGAACTTGTAAACAAAAAAAAAGAGGCAGACTTAACCACCCCTTCATCGATTAATCAGACCAAACTCTTACAACTGGCTTAAAATATGACCAGCGCTAGACACCTGAAAAGCGCCTGGCTCTTCAACATTAAGCTCGGAAATCACACCGTCATCAACAATCATCGCAAACCGCTGAGACCGTATACCCATACCGAAACCAGTTCCATCCATTTCAAGACCAATTGCTTTGGTAAAGTCGCCGTTCCCGTCCGCAAGCATAACAACTTTATCTTCAACACCAGCATCCTTACCCCATGCGTGCATTACAAACACATCATTGACAGACATACAGGCAATTGTATCGACACCCTTGGCAAGAATTTCATCTGCTTGAGTAACAAAACCCGGTAAATGCTTTGCAGAGCAAGTGGGCGTGAAAGCGCCCGGCACAGCAAAAAGCACTACTTTTTTCCCTGCAAAAAACTCGTCTGTTGAGACGGGGCCAGGGCCATCGGGTGTCATCGTTGTCATCATCGCTGAGGGGATTTTATCGCCAACGGAAATTGTCATTGTCTGCTCCACAAAAATCAAAATATTAGCTGTTCATTAAGCCGGCGTGCCCGACTGACTTTATTCGAGAAATTCTACACGCAATAGTCCTCCGCACAAGCGCTAACGGGTGGGAAGATCGAAAAATCTGTCAATAGCATTGCCGCGGCCATCGGACAGGGTCAATCTGACTGTTTTGCCGGCCAAATCTAACCCTTTTTGCGTCGACATGACGTCCAAAACAAAACGCGTTGACTGACCATCAGGCAATAGCCGCAGATCTGGTGCGTGAAACTGCGTTGTATCATCCAGTTCTGCCAACAAATCCGCTTTTGACAATGGGCGCGATGATACTGCATCGACTATCAGGTTCTGGTATCCGGGTTTGCCAGCAAAAGAAACAGACTTAATGGTTAAACCGTCTGGGTCGTTTCCAAAGCGCTTGGGAACGCGAGCAAGCCAGCTTGCTATCTTAGTATCAGTTACAATCGTGCCGCGATCATCAACATCCAATGAAAGTTCATAGTTTGCTTTAAAAGGCACACAAATTTCTTTGCAAACCATAAAATCTGCGCTGAATGTCATAAGGCCTGCACCAGCTTCTATCTGAAAAGGAATAGCAACCTGTTTACTGTAACCGAAGGTTTCCAGTCCAAATAATTCAAACCGCTCCGGCACGGGATATAGTAGGTCCACCTCTTGCTCATCACTGTAAACACGAACTGGCAGACCAGCTTCACCCGGAGAACGCCAATAGGTTTTCCATCCATCTTCAAGTTTAGCTTCCCAAGCCAATAAAACAGAATTCGCCCCCACAGGGGCCAGCACACCTGCACCAGAAGGCGCAATGTCATTTGAAGCGACTATGAGCCGCGTTGATAGCATGCCCTGATGGTCCTGCCACGGCGTTTCATTGTCGGCCAAGACACTCGTCGTGCCAAAGGCCGCAATTCCCACCACCAACTTACCAACCAAAACAAACAAACGCATTCGATACTCCTTTAATTCTGGATATGTAACAATTCCACGCGTGTATTGCCAATCTCAAAGCATCACATTCATGTCAACCAACAAGGCCATCCGGACTTTCAGGCCAACTAACCTTGTTGCGCCCCATCAACTGCCCTATGTTTAGTTACAGCGATACTAATGTTCCTATGGTGCAATGGCTAAAATGAGAACAAGATGACGACGACTGGATTTTTGGAAAATAAATTATTGTTGGCGATGCCAACGATGGCTGACCAACGATTTGAGCGTAGTGTTATTTACTTATGCTCTCACGATGCATCAGGCGCAATGGGGCTGGTTGTTAACCAGGCTATGAAACAACTCACCTTCGAAGCGCTGCTTGATCAACTTGACATTGAATTAAACGTCCCTGTTCCTGACGTAACGGTACACGCCGGTGGGCCGGTCGAACCTGGCAGAGGGTTCGTTCTGCATTCAGCTGATTTTGTCCAAGAATCAACGATGGTAGTAAGTCAATCACTCGCGCTAACGGCAACGGTTGATGTCCTAAAGGCAATAGCCGAAGGGAAAGGACCCGTGCGGCACCTTGTTGCGCTGGGTTATGCAGGTTGGGGTGCAGGGCAATTGGAACGTGAAGTTCAAGGGAATGGCTGGATGATCGCCGATACGGATGATGAAATTTTATTCAATACTGAAGTGGATCTTATGTGGCCCAGAGCAATGGCTATGCTTGGGATCGATGTTGCGATGCTTTCAACTGAAGCTGGCCACGGCTGATCAAATCACAAATTGAACTAATTGATAAGTTCCTGAACGTCTGCTGCAGCAATTTCCAGATTAAATGATGGCAAACTCTGACCAAATTGCATAATGCCGTTGTTGTCCCCATCGAAAATTTTCTCAAGGTCGAGCACACGCAAGTCGATATCGAAGTCTTTAAGTGCTTCAGTTAACCGCAAAGGCATCTGCTGCGGAGTGATCAAATATGGCGACGGCAGCAAAAACATATCGTCGATAGTGATCGACAAAGATTTGCGTCGATCTTCAAACGTATGGTTTTCAATTTCTATAGGCTTTATTGCGCCAACCAACACCGTGCCGCCCATAGCGCGCTCATCGGCAAACGGCAATGCCAGCACTTCCAATTCATGAAAATAATTTCCACCGACTGTGACCGTACCGGACCGGAGAACACCACATGCGCGTACAATTGAAAGTGCGTAGATTTCTTCCGCCAGACCACTGTCCTGGCTATTATCAAAAATAGTATCGTAAGTTTTGTCAGTCATGCCCACACCGATCAATTCTTCAAGAGACGAACCGGCAAGGCGGAAGCGTAAGGAACCATCATTGTCCATTTCCAAAATGAACATCCACCGCAACACAGAGGTCAGCCGTCGCAGATCCAGTTGCCGGCGTGCAGGAATGCCGTCGCCGCCACCAAGCGCGCGCCAATAATTTAAAAAATTATAGAGTTCCGGACCCAAATTATATCCCCCATGCTTCAAGAAAGCAGGCTATTAGTATCACTTTGACGCAAAATCTTCAATATATGATAAAATGGTGAAATTTTAGCGCTCAGCAGGGTTATATTATTCAATTAATTCAGATATTTAATGTTTTTTCCACAATAGCAGTTTCGCCAACGACCGCCACTGACGGTTGGTCAATTTTGGCAAACTCTGCGGCAACAAAACCGACATTCTCAGGTGTCACGCTATCCACGTTATCGATCATTTCCTGAACTGGAATGATACGCTCAAACAAAAGGAGCTGCCGCCCCAACTGCTCCATTCTGGAAGTGGTCGCTTCCAAGGCCATTAATAATCCGGCCTTTAATTGAGCGCGCGCTATTTGGAACTCCTGCTGTGAAGGGCCATCCACTAAAGCCGCCATTTCGTCCTTGATAACAGGTATCATGTCTGCAATTAGATTTGGGCTGGTTCCCGCGTAGATACCAAAAAGCCCGGTTTCCACATGGCTACTGCTAAAACTATACACTGAATACGCCAGCCCTCGATGCTCCCTCACCTCCTGAAATAGCCGCGAGGACATGCCGCCGCCTAAAATAGTCGAGTATATTTGGTGAGCATAATAATTATCATCGTGAAAAGAAACACCCGGCCAACCAAGCGTGATGTGTAGCTGTTCCAACTCGCGCTTCTCAAGCTTTACACCGCCAACATAATGCGCAGATTGCGGTTTGCCGCGTTCGCCGATCGATAGCGCTTCAAATTTTTCAGCAACAATTTCTACCAACTGGTTATGGTCCAAGTTTCCGACCGCTGAAATAACAATATTGCTGGCCAGATAGTGCGTATCAAGGAACGACATTAAGCCATCGCGATTAAAACCACGCACCGTTTCTGCGTCACCCAAAATCGTTCGACCGATCGGTTGATCCTTGAAAGCAACGCCTTGTAAATGGTCAAATACAACATCATCCGGCGTATCAAGTGTTTGACCAATTTCCTGTAGAATCACATCTTTTTCGCGTTCTAGTTCTTCTGCATCACACACGCTATTGATCACCAAATCGCCAAGCAGATCAACCGCAAGCGGCAAGTCTTCCTTCAGAACACGGGCGTAATAGGTTGTGTTATCACGCGATGTATAGGCGTTCATATGCCCACCAACAGATTCAATTTCAAACGCAATATCGCGGGCCGATCGGTTTGTCGTCCCTTTAAACAACATATGCTCAAGGCAGTGGGTCAAACCGTTTTGAGTTTTGGTTTCAAAACGGGCACCCACATCTACCCAAACGCCTATGGCCACGGTTTCCACCGTGCGACGGCTTTCACTAACGATGCGTAAGCCGCTCGGAAGTTGGGTTACTTGAACTGTCATCAGTCAATGCCCATACGCACAAGCGCTTGCAATAACCCAACATCGTTTCCCAATTCCTGAAAAGCCTCTTCGCGTTCATACAGGTCAGCCATATGCGGGGGCAACGACGGCGCTATACCCGTTGCGGCCTCTACAGCCGCCCCAAACTTGACCGGGTGAGCTGTGGAAAGCGTCACTCTGGGGTCAGCAGTAGCATCCAGAAGTTTTGCCGCCTGCAGGCCAACCGCCGTATGCGGATCAGCAACATAACCGTCGGAAGCGGCCAGCGTTGCCATTAATTGTTTTGTGGTTGCGTCGTCTACCTGCTGTGCCAAAAAGATATCACGAGCGCTTTCCAATTCAGCATCGCTCAGCGCAATTGAACCGGATTGGACGAAAGCTTCCATATGGCTACGCACACAGTCACCGTCCCGCTGCGCCAGATCAAACATCATCCGTTCAAAATTGCTCGACACCTGAATATCCATACTGGGCGAAATAGTTGCGTGAACATCGCCGCGCTCATATCGCCCGGTTTGAAGAGTTCGCGCCAAAATATCATTGCTGTTGGTCGCGATCACTAATTTGTTTATCGTTAGGCCCATTGATTTAGCGATATAACCGGCATAAATATCGCCAAAGTTGCCGGTCGGCACACTATAGGAAATCGCACGATCAGGCGCCCCCAGCGCCGTGGCGGACGCAAAGTAATAAACTATCTGCGCCATAACCCGCGCCCAATTGATTGAGTTTACTGCGGTCAGATTAACTTCGTCTCGAAATGCCAAATCGTTGAAGCAAGCCTTCACAAGCGCCTGGCAATCGTCAAAGGTACCATCGACCGCAATATTGACGACATTGGGCTCAATCACAGTGGTCATCTGGCGGCGCTGAACATCAGAAACACGCCCCTTAGGATGCAGCATATAGATCGTAACATTATCGCGCCCACGGCACGCTTCAATCGCGGCGGATCCAGTATCACCGGACGTGGCACCTAGAATGGTCAGTTTTTGATGTCTTTTCTGAGTGAAATGATCGAATAATCGACCAAGGAGCTGGAGAGCAAAATCTTTAAACGCCAGTGTGGGTCCATGAAAAAGTTCCAATACCCAATCATTAGGTCCGAGCTGGACGAGCGGCGCAACTGCAGACCGGCGAAATACGTCGCCGCCGTAGGTTGCGTCAAGCATGGTCTTAAGATCACCATCTGAAATAGAACCCGCCACAAATGGTTTAATCACCATAAAGGCAATTTCAGCATAGGACCTGCCCGCCATCGCCCGTATTTCATTCGTTGGTAATGTCGGCACGGTCTCGGGAACATAAAGGCCACCATCACGTGCCAATCCAGCCAAAGTCGCGCCTTCAAAGTCAAGGATGTCGGCCTTACCGCGGGTTGAAATATATTTCACAATTCAATCACTCAACTAACTGATTATTTCGTCAAAATGACGAACAGTCATACGGGGCGTTCTGACAGGATGCAAGCGCAGACATGGCCTAAGAGGGTTTCCAGGCTCTTTTCTAATTGTCCTCTTTGGCCTTTTTATACCCAAACACCACATAAACACCGATCAAACCGGCAGCGATACCAAACCATGTAAGCATATACTGGAAATGATTGTTGGGAATATTCACCCGCACTTGCCCACCTCGCGGCAAATCACGCGATACACCATCATGGTCAGCCATAAGCCGGAAGTGATAGTAATCTTTACTGCTTAAACCGTAATGGCCCGCAATCTCATGCACATCGGCAATGTACCAATTTCCGTTTGCAGGATCATTGTCGACTGTAAAAGACCCTGCGACCGGGCTTTCCATCAACACCCCTTCAATTGAAACAGGGCCCGTAGGCAAAGTTGGCATGGTCTTTAGCTCAAAAGGGACCCAGCCAAAATTCACAATCACGGCCCGGCCAAATTCACGAACAACCGGTTTATACAAATGAAACCCTGTTTGCCCCTGCAAATTCGTACCAAACACCCGTACAGGGTCGGCGTTACTTGCCACGCCGTCGAATGAAAACCTGCGATAAGCAACCGCGGCAGGGTCATCCAGATGAACCGGCAGCATCACCGGCGCAGCAGCCAAGCCTTCTTCAATTGACCGAATCATTTGGTTTTTAGGTTCAATTCGTTGGGCCTGCCAGGTCCCAAGCCCAACCAACACCGCAAGTGCTGTCCCAACAAAAACTGTTAACAATGCCCCGGGGCGAAAAGATGCTGAGATCATAATTTCTTGCCTTGCTGGTCAATCATACCTTGTCGCGCGTCATGATGAAACTGTAGGGCAATCAATGTCGCTTTGAAAACCCTGAGCATCCAAACACTGCCTACAAGGGCAAAGACGCTTAAAGTAAGCGCCAGGACCCATATGGACAAGTCGAGCAAGCCATACATTAGGAAGCCTAAGAGCGCACACACACCACCAAGAACCAATATGACAAAAACCTGTGCACCATCACCGGGGTCCGCTGAGGAAAGATCAAACCCACAACCCGGACAAACCTCGTGAACTTCCAGTATATTAAAAAAAAGCGGGGCATCGCCGCAATGAGGGCAAACAGATTTTATGCCTGCCTTATAAGGCGAAACCGACCGGCGGGGCCGATCGGTTTCTATTTCACTTAATAAACTCTCGTTGGTCAATGACTAGCCGCCCCAAATGTACACAGCCACAAATAGGAACAACCACACCACGTCAACAAAGTGCCAATACCAGGCGGCCGCTTCAAGGCCAAAGTGCCGTTCTGCGGTAAAGTGACCTTTGTATGAACGGCCCAAACACACGGCTAGGAAGATCGTTCCAACAAGCACGTGGAAACCATGAAAGCCAGTAGCCATAAAGAAGGTTGCGCCGTAGATGTTGCCGTCAAAGCCAAAAGCAGCGTGGTTATACTCATAACCCTGTACCATGGTGAAAACCGCTCCCAGCAGCACAGTCAGCCACAGACCTTTTTTAAGGCCATCACGGTCACCGTGCAAAATAGCATGGTGTGCCCAAGTTACCGTAGTTCCGGACAACAGCAAAATGAGCGTATTGATAAATGGCAGATGCCACGGATCAAAAGTTTCAATACCCACCGGAGGCCATACAGCTTCATTACCAATAACATCCCAGAAAGTCGCCGCATTTGTTGGGACGATAGGATAGAGGGAAGCATTGAAGAAAGCCCAGAACCATGCCACGAAGAACATTACTTCTGACGCAATAAACAAGATCATACCATAGCGAAGGCCAATGCCGACTACTGGGGTGTGGTCACCGGTTTCAGCCTCATGCACCACATCTTTCCACCATGCAAAGACGGTGTATATTAAAAGTGCAAATCCAAGGCCAAAGCCCCATGATCCCCAGCTACCACCTTCAATACCAAACAGCAGCGCGTCTGGCTTCATTGCAAATACCGCGCCCAGCAGCATCACAAATATAGCTAATGATCCAACTGCTGGCCATGGGCTTGGGTTCACCAAATGGTAGTCGTGTTGTACTTCGCCTGCCATGTAATCCTCCTCAAAAAAAGCGTCGGCTTTCCGACTGCTTTAGTCCTGTTAGGTCAACGACCCGTTACTGTTGTTACGTCTTCGTCGTCCATAACAAAGAACGTGTATGAAAGGGTCACCTCTGTGACCTCGTTCAAATTTCGGTCCTCTTCAATCAGAGGGTCAATAAAATAAACAACCGGCATCACAACCGTTTCACCGGGTTTAAGCACTTGCTCCGTAAAACAAAAACATTCGATTTTTGCAAAATATAGCCCCGCCTTATGGGGCGCCACATTATAGGTCGCCGTGCCAACAATTGTTTGGTTGGTTGGGTTGTGCGCCTCAAAATAAGCCAGACCCTGCTCTCCAACTTTTAGCTGCTGGGTTCCTTGCTGCGGTTTGAACTCCCAGGGCATATCCCTGTGAACATTCGCAGCAAACCGAACTTTCATGTCCCGGTCAATTGCATTTGCGTCAAACATGGCGGTGCGCTGGGTGGTGCCGCCGTAGCCAGTTACTTTGCAAAAAAGATCATACAAAGGCACTGAGGCATAGGCTAAACCAACCATGCCAAGCACAACACTCAAGACAATTGTCGCAACGCGGTTATTTTTATGTGCAATCGCAGTCAAGGAGCCAGTCCCTTAATTCGGAAATAACTAATGATGCCCAGCGCAATAACAAAAAATCCGAGCGATAAACCTACAACTTTATTGCGTTTTTTTACGCGTTCCGCTTCAACAACAGTCGTTTGGTCTTCAGTTTGATCAAAATCACTCATGCTAAAAGACCTCCATACAGTCGTTCGCCAGCCAAAGCAGCGAAGACACCAAACAAATACATAATTGAAAACCAGAAAAGCTTTCTATCTGCCTTATCTACTCCGCGCCAAACAAGGAAGGCTAATCCAAGGAAAACAGCGCCCAGACCACCAGAGACTATGCCGTAAAATGTGCCGGCAAAGCCCAGGAAATATGGTGCCATTCCGCATGGGACCATGAGCAAGCTGTATAACAAAATCTGACGACGCGTTTCACCAACGCCTGCTACAACTGGCAGCATCGGCACACTTACTTTTTCGTAATCTTTTTTGATAAAGAGCGACAGAGCCCAAAAATGCGGCGGCGTCCACAGGAAAATAATCCCAAACAGGACAATCGACTCGATGGTGACACTGTCGGTAACGGCGGCCCAACCAATCATGGGGGGGAACGCCCCTGCTGCACCGCCGATAACAATATTATGCGGCGTACGACGCTTGAGCCACATAGTATATACAACAGCATAAAAGAAAATGGTAAGCGCCAGCAAAGCAGCGGATGTCAGATTAACGATCAACCCTAACAATACCACCGAGGCAACCGACAGCGTGAGGCCGAACCCAAGCGCGTCCCCTGGTGTTACTTTGCCCGCCGGAATCGGCCTGTTGGCTGTCCGGGCCATTTCTGCATCGATATCAGCATCATACCACATGTTTAGAGCACCCGAGGCTCCTGCGCCGATGGCAATCAATGTAATTGCCGCAAGCGCTAGAACGGGATGCATTGTACCAGGCGCAGCCAGCATGCCGACGAATGCCGTAAAGATAACCAATGACATGACCCGAGGTTTCAACAGAGCAATAAAGTCAGCGGCATCGGCTGTCTGCCCGGCATGGGTAGAAGCATTCGCCTGACTACCCGCTTGGGCAGTTTGCTCTATTGATGTCGCTACGTCAGACAACATAACTTCCTTAAAGGTTTGAAAGCCGCCCCCTTTTTGAGGGCGGCTGATCTTTATTTAATGCGCGGCAGTTCGTTGAATTGGTGGAATGGTGGAGGAGAGGAAATTGTCCACTCCAGCGTGTTAGCACCTTCACCCCATTGGTTATCACCAAGCGTTTTCTTGCGCGACAGCGTGATACCCATTACGGCAATAAACAAGAACACACCAACCAGTGTAACCAGATAACCCCAACTAGACACCCAGTTCCAATAAGCCAGACCTTCAGTGTAATCCACATACCGTCGCGGCATGCCCTGCAATCCGAGGAAATGCTGCGGGAAGAAGATCATGTTCACGCCGATAAAGGTGATCCAAAACTGTATTTTAGCCAGCATATTTGGATATTCCTTACCGGTCATCTTACCGATCCAGTAATATAGACCCGCAAAAATCCCGAATACGGCACCCAACGACAATACATAGTGGAAATGCGCCACCACATAATAAGTGTCATGCAACGCTACGTCTGCACCTGGGTTAGAGAGAACCACACCGGTTACACCGCCCACGGTAAACAGAAGAATAAAGGCAATCGCATACATCATAGGCACGGTGTATCTGATCGACCCGCCCCACATGGTTGCAATCCATGAGAAGATCTTGACGCCCGTGGGTACCGCAATAACCATGGTAGCAGCGGTAAAGTACGCTTTGGTGTCAACATCCAGGCCAACCGTGTACATGTGGTGAGCCCACACAACGAAGCCGATAAATCCAATGGCTGTCATTGCATATGCCATACCCAAATACCCAAAAATTGGCTTCTTGGAGAAAGTTGACACGATGTGGCTGATAATGCCGAAAGCGGGCAAAATCATAATGTAAACTTCCGGGTGGCCAAAGAACCAGAACAGATGCTGGAACAAAATAGGGTCGCCGCCGCCAGCAGGGTCAAAGAACGTCGTGCCAAAGTTACGGTCAGTCAACAGCATGGTGATCGCGCCCGCAAGAACCGGAAGCGAAAGCACAAGCAAGAATGCTGTAATTAGAATTGACCATGCGAACAAGGGCATTTTGTGGATAGTCATACCCGGTGCACGCATATTGAAAATGGTGGTGATATAGTTGATCGCACCCATGATTGACGAAGCACCAGCCACGTGTAGCGAGAAGATCGCCAAATCCATTGACGGCCCGGGATGACCAGAAACAGAGAGCGGTGCATAGGCGGTCCAACCACCACCAAAACCGTTCATGCCAGATGGCCCTTCAACAAAAGTCGACAGCAACAGCAAAATAAACGCTGGCGGCATCAACCAGAATGAAATGTTGTTCATCCGCGGGAACGCCATATCAGGCGCACCAATCATCAGCGGAACAAAATAGTTACCAAAACCACCGATAAGGGCTGGCATCACCATGAAAAACACCATGATAAGTCCGTGGCCAGTGGTGAGCACGTTAAACATATGACGGGCTTGATCCTCCGTCATATTAAAGACACTAGGGATGACCTGAATGCCCGGTTCCATCAATTCCATACGGATCAGGCCGGACATGCCAAAGCCAATCATGCCCGCAATGAATGCGAACCATAAATACATAACACCAATATCTTTATGGTTGGTCGAGAATAACCAGCGTTTCCAACCTGTCGGGTTTGCGTGAGCCATTTGCTCTTCCTTTCCCTGCGTTTCTTATCGACCAAGCGCTGGCGCTGGTGCCGAGGCGATAGTACCGCCCTGACGCACAACCCAACGGGCAAATTGTTCTTTGGAGACTACTTCAACAGCAATCGGCATATAGGCATGATCTTTACCGCACAGTTCGGAACACTGACCGTAAAAAAGACCAGTTTGATTAGCTTCAAACCAGGTTTCGTTCAACCGGCCGGGCACTGCATCAAGCTTCACGCCAAAGGCCGGAACTGTCCATGCATGCAACACATCAGACGCTGTAAGTTGCACTTTCACTTTGGTATCGACCGGCAAAACAATCCTGTAATCAGTATCCAAAAGACGTGTGTTCAACTTCGCAGGCCACCCTAAAAACTCCGACAGCTCGGCTTCTGTTGAAGCCCGAAGTTCGGGGTCAGAAAACGCCGCATCAGGCACAACGTTGGCTGTTACTTCAATATCACCGTGATCCGGGTAATTATAGGTCCAGTTCCACTGGTTACCGGTCACGTGAATAGCCATATCGGTTTCGGGCACCTGATCCTGCCAATAGAGGAGCGGCAAGGATATAACACCAATAACCACCAGAATAATGATTGGGACAACCGTCCAGACAATCTCAATAAAGGTGTTGTGGCTAACCTTGGAAGGCACCGGATTGGCTTTCTCACGGAAACGCCACATGGTGTAAAACATCAAAATGAATACAAAAACTGTAATCACCAAGATGATCCAAAAGAGTAATTCGTTAAAATCACTAATTTTCTGCGCCTGTTCGCTCGCGGCATCTTGCAGCCAAATGCGCTTGTCGATTGGTTGACCAATTCGATCCTGAGCAATTGCGCCAGCCGTCATAGCGAATAATGCTGTAACACCAGCTACCATTCCGGCAATAAGCCCTTTGACGTTCATAACTATGCTTTCCTTTGTCCTTACCCGTTACACTCAATCTGAGCTGATTCGGATTAACAACACCCCTATAACTTAGGTCGTATATCAATGCTAACCGCTTTTTTCAGCTTCGACTAGCCCTTCAGGTGTCCTTGTTGGCAGGAAAAGCGCCCTGCCCAGCCCCGGTTAATTTCGTGCCTCTTATACCAGAGGTTTTGATAGGCTCAAGCCTATGTGACACATGCAAGTAAAATTTGTTTAAATTAGAGTGGCATTTGAACGAAAATATCGCACAAATGCTTGAGTTTTTAACATCATCAGACCAAGGTAGCGTAAATCCCGGCACCGAGTATGTGGCAATTGGCCGCATTTTTTTGGCGAATACGCCTATTTGTTTTGATTAAGGAGCGCCAAAATGGCCGAATCCAGTGCAAATTCTTCAACCCCAAGCCTGAATTTCTTTTTTACCGAGTCTGACTTGGACGAAACAAAAACCACGGCAATCGTTGAAGATGCGCTTCATGGCATGGACGACGGCGAACTTTATCTGGAATCGACGCAATCAGAATCGTTCACTTTCGATGATGGACGCCTGAAGGGCGCGAGTTTTGATTCCAGCCAGGGCTTTGGACTAAGAGCGGTCACTGGCGAGTCTACCGGTTTTGCCCACTCCAACGAATTATCCCACGACGCCATAAAACGTGCTGGGAAAACCGTGGGTGCCATTAAGTCTGGCGGCACTAATGTGATGAGCGACGCTCCAGCGCGCACAAACAAGCAGTTATATGGCCCTGATAATCCATTGACCGGCGTTGACTTCGATAAAAAAGTATCTCTCCTCCAAGAAATTGACACCTACACCCGAGCCCAAGATAGCCGAATTCGGCAAGTCAGTGCATCGATACTCGGCAGCTGGCAGTCGGTAGAAATTATTCGCGCAGATGGCCACCGCGTGCGTGACGTTCGGCCCCTCGTTCGGCTGAATGTTTCTGTTGTAATGGGTGAAGGCGACCGTCAGGAAATGGGATATGACGGAGCCGGTGGCAGACAGTCCTATGACTTCCTGTTCGACGAATCGGCTTGGCAAGCACAAGTTCAGGAAGCAATCCGACAAGCGGACGTTAACTTGCAAAGCGTTGCTGCCCCCGCAGGCGAAATGACCGTGGTGCTTGGCCCTGGCTGGCCTGGCATATTGCTTCACGAGGCTATTGGCCACGGCCTTGAAGGCGATTTTAACCGAAAGAAAACTTCAGCCTTTGCTGGCTTGTTGGGTGAGCGTGTTGCCGCGCCGGGCATAACTGTGGTGGACGACGGTACGCTGAACCAGAAGCGCGGCTCACTTTCCGTAGATGACGAAGGCACGCCGACCGAGCGAACCGTCCTAATCGAAGACGGTATATTAAAAGGATACATGCAAGACAGACTAAACGCCCGCCTGATGGGAGCGGCCCCCACCGGCAATGGTCGCAGGCAAAGCTTTGCCCACGCACCCATGCCGCGCATGACCAACACTTTCATGCTGGCAGGAGACAAAGACCCTGCTGAGATACTGGCCGGTGTTGGCGACGGGCTTTATGCGGTGAACTTTGGCGGCGGACAGGTTGACATTACATCCGGCAAGTTTGTCTTTAGTTGCACCGAAGCATACAGAATTGAAGGTGGAAAAATAGCCGCGCCGGTAAAGGGTGCAACGCTGATAGGCAACGGACCAGATGTTTTAACCCGCGTCTCCATGATCGGAAACGACCTCAAGCTTGATAACGGCGTGGGTACTTGTGGTAAGGGCGGACAAACTGTTCCAGCGGGTGTCGGGCAGCCAACGTTACGGGTTGACGGCCTGACCGTTGGAGGGACCGCGGGATAAACCAATGATGACCGACAACGCCGCAGTTTCGTATCGTTTGGTGCAAGCATATAAATGGAATACCCGCGGTTAATTGACATAGCAGGCCGATTGAACAGTCAAAATTTGAAAGAAATACTATCGGACAAGCCGATAGCTTGCCGACGGTAATTAAGCGCGGGAAGCTTGGAAGCGTCTGCTAATTTTTCGGATTTTCATGGAATGCCTCTGACTAAACATTGCTAAATATTGTCACTTTTGTTCTGCGGTCAGCTTATAGCGTTGGAAATTTACGGGGAATTGGCTACTCTGTTTAAGCCCTTCACAAAACGCTGATAGGAACCGAAACATGTCAAGTTTCAGTATGATCAATGAATTAACATCTGTCCGCGAACAGAAATTGAAAGAGGTAGCAAACCTAGTAACGCTGGAAGAAGCAGAACGCTCTCCCTCTTTCACTGATCCAATTACCTTGTACAATATCTGGAGCCAATTACCTGGCGATGTCCCACATTTCTCCAATGTGAAAGCATCAAATTTTTCAACGAAACTATTGCCCAGCATGTATATATTGGACGTAGTGCAAATAGATGATCCAGAAAACAAATCTGGAGACATCGACTTGCGTTTTCGTTTATTCGGAACAGCTAATCGGGATCATTATGGTAAAGAAGCAACTGGTGCCCGGCTTTCAAAATCAGCAGCCGAAGGCAAAGATGAAGGGGTTGCCAATGGTTTTGAAATTGCTCGGCTCGCTTATCATTCAAGACAGGCCAAATTTTTGAACTGCGTCTTCTACAAAGGCAATGAAGCCGTCCGAATAGCAAGTTTCGTTGTACTGCCCCTTTCAGACGATAATGGTAATATCAACCGGCTGTTTGGATGTTCAACTTGGACCTGATCTACCCGATTAGTTGTGTTAGGTTGGTTTATCAAGAGAGCTGACATGAACGACCCCAATTCTTTTAACACTGAGCATCCATCAAAAAACACCCACGTGGTGTCTGCGCGGATGCAAACTCTCAGTATAGAGGAAGCACGATCAAATCCATCATTTTCAAAACCAATTTTTCTCTTTAATATTTGGCACACCTTGCCAGGCCCTATCCCTCATCACAACAACATCACGCCTTCATTGGTTGGTGCGGCCATATTGCCGGAAATGTATATTATCGACGTAATCAGCGGCGAAAACGAAGGGTATGATTTTCGCTGGCGTTTGTTTGGTACAGAACACAGCAACCGATACGGCAAAGAAGCAACCGGCGTATTGCTGTCAGAGGCAGCCAAATCTGACCCAAGTGCCGCGGGGAGTTATGAGGTGGCAAAACAAGTGATGAAAACCCTCACACCTGCGTTTTTTCATACTAAATTTCTCGAAAACGACGCTGTAACCAAAACAACCAGCACCGTTGTGATGCCACTTTCGGATGATGCCGGTCACGTTAGTCGCCTGTTCGGCTGTTCTGCGTGGTCAAGGCTATAACCAACAAGACCCAATTTAGCGTGCAGTGTGGACCGTTACGTCATGATGAATGGGAACGTTTATTGATCTGGCGATAAAGCATAGGCCGCCAACTTTATCATGAAGCGCCTTCGCCTCTTCCGAGCGAGACGCATCCGTAATCATCAGTGTTGGTGACAAGGTTACACTGGTAAACTCACCCGAACCGTCCGGGTTTGTGTTCATCACGCCAGATGCTTTGTCTACATAGGAAACAACGACAATCCCTGCCGTACTGGCCAAATGCAAAAACCATAGCATGTGGCAACTGGCAACTGAGGCAAGAAACATATCCTCAGGGTTATAGCGCGCCGGGTTCCCAAGAAAGGCCGGGTCCGACGATCCCAAAATCGTTGGTTTACCACCCACAGAAACAGAATAGTCGCGCGAATAAGCCCGGTACGAACTGGTACCTTCGCCCTTGTTTCCTGTCCATTCAAGGTCGATATTATAGTGATGATTTCCTGACATGGTGGCGTCTCCCTGCATTCGCAATTCAACAGTATTCTTATGCTGAGCCAAACGCCAGACAAGAGCAAAAATATAACAGGTCCGATTACGGCGAGCATGCCAAAACAACAAGCCAAGCTTAACAGACACAGCCACCGGTAAAATTCGTGCATTTTTTGCACATTTCTTCTTGCAAGGCGGCTTCTGCAGCGATATACGATGCACCGGTTTTACAGAAACCAAGCGGATTTGCCCATGCGGCAATATTGATCGCGACAATGCCGGTATAGCTCAGTTGGTAGAGCAGTTGATTTGTAATCATCAGGCCCCGAGTTCGAATCTTGGTGCCGGCACCATTTTTCTCTTTTATATCGTAGATATTCCAACTTCAAAAGTTGGTATCAAAGACCCTTTCCATTGCTTGACTGATCCATTGTAACAAAAGTGAAATATAACTGTAACATTTCCTCTGAAAATGTAATAGGTAGCCTTCGCCTTAGCAGGGAGGGGTCATATAAATGAAGAGATATCGCATTGCGCCGATGCTAGCCGCAGTAGCGCTTATTGTAACTGTAATGCCACCGGTCAGCGCCCAATCAATTGCGGAATTAAAAGCACAGCTTGAATTGCTAGCAAAACGGATCGAACAACTGGAAAAACAGCAAGCAGCAAAACCCATTGCTGTAGCTCCCGCAGCCGTTCCAATTGCAGAAAAGGCGCCCTTGATAAGCAAAGCCGAACCAGGCTTTGCCCTATCGACACCCGATGGTCGTTATGAGTTCAATGTGAGGGGGCGCATTTTAACTGACCTGGGTATCATTTCAGACGATGACGATTCGACAAATATTCGCGCAACCGAATTTCGCTCTGCTCGAATCGGCGTTGAAGGCAGAGCATGGACCAATATCGGTTATAGAGTTGTTGCCGATTTTGCCGGCAACGAAGTATCGATTGAGGATGCTTATCTGGAATATAAAGCTGGTTTCGGTATAATTAGAGTTGGTCATTTTAAATCGAACAATTCCCTGGAAGAAATTACATCCCTAAAGCATATCACTTTCCTTGAGCGCGCCGCTTTCACTGACGCTTTTGATTTTGATCGACATTTTGGTATTGGTTACATTGCAAACGGCGACAACTGGTCAGTGGAGCTTGGTGCCTTTAAAGGCAACGCAGATGTCGCCGAAGAAGATGAAGGTGAAGTTTTTGCTGCCCGTGCAACGTACGGCGGCCATCTGGACAATGGTAGATGGATTTTAGGCGCGTCAGCGCGGTACCGCAATAGCGGTGACGACGGTGCTATAGAATACCGGCAAAGCGCCCATCTTCACCAAAGCGCGAAGTTCCTGGCTACGGACCGTATAGCGACAGAAGATCTGTTTTATGGTATCGAAAGCGCAGTGCAATATGGATCGTTTCATGCCGCGTCCGAATGGGGCATTACAGACTCCTATGAAGCAGGAACGGATGGCCGCGATGCCCGTTTTTATGGCGGATATATTGAAGCCGGATTTTACCTAACCGGCGAGACACAATCTCTTAACCTGAAGAAAGGTATCTGGGATCGCCCCAAAATTATCAACCCAATGGAAGAAGGTGGAATCGGTGCCTGGCAAATTGCGGCGAAATTCGATCGTATTGACCTGACGGCGGACGGTGTTTACGGCGGCGAGCAAGATACATACCTTGTGGGCTTAAACTGGTATTTGAACCGATATACTCGTTTTTCGGCAGATTATAGCCACAACTCGATTACTAAAGCTTTTAATGTTCCACTTAACGGAGTCGATGGTAAGAACAGCGTTGATACGCTTGGGCTCCGGTTCCAGGTCGATTGGTAAACTATTGCCAATCAACGCATACACACAATTTAGTCGTCGATCTGCCAACAATCCTATACGGTCTGCTGGTGAGGGAGCCCTTCGATCAATGCTTACCGGTTTCGAAGAAAAATTGTCGGTTTGCGAAGACATCTATGATTACCGGGGCGTCCTTCTGCCCCGCGGCGTCAAATATAGACAATTGTTTGTAACTGGGCCACCTGGTTCCGGGAAATCAACAATTGTACGCCGCCTGCGCGGCTGGCCATTGGAAGGGTATCTGGATCTCAGTAAAAAATGGTGGTTAGACCCTCTTTTAACTTTCAGGCCGCGTGAAGTACATTTGGGCTTTCCCTTCTTCGAACATAGAGATGCATTAACTGTGTTTGACCCTGAATGGGTGTCAGAGTTTCAATTACTTGAAATAGACAAATCAAGAATTCGCGTCCCTCCTAACCACGCTGGGTTAACGTCAAAAAACCAGCGACGGAAATTTGTTTTTGAATTTGTGGTGCCACCACCAGACAAAGCATTCCTGTGGCGAAAAGACCGTGCGCGTTCCGGTTTGTTTCCATTTGAGAAAAACATAACACCAGAACTGGTTCATGCCCAAAGTCTAGCCTATCTGGAAATTGCAGAACACCTACATATGCAAGGGGTGCCGGTCCACGTGAGAAACGGCTATGATGCGCCGCCACAACAATTCGAGGCCAAACCCACTTTAGACAAAGTAAATGACCCTTGGCTTAGTATGCCAGGAGCAGGCATTCGCAAACTATACGGTCTTGTCTTCAGTCCCCGTATCGAAACTTTGGCCCCAACGGCAAACAAGCAAACCGTCGGTGATAGAGCGCGAATTCCGTTCCAAACTGAAGCGTTTCATCTAACCATCAGAAACCAAAAACTGTTGGTTGTACCTGATAGCCCTGCCGATACGGCTATCAAAAACCATCCACGTGACTGGTATCTCATAAACCTACAAAAATATAGAACTGGTGACGGTGGCATCACTCACTTAAAGACCAACTCAAATATTATATTGGGCGCAAATGACAAAATTTTAAGCACCCTTAACCTACCCTTAAAATTGGCAAGAGAACCTGTCGCTTTGCACAATTCCAAGGGTTCATTGTTCATTGACCGGGCAGGCTCGACGGTAAAGATTGCAATACAAACGATTCTCGATGACGACGACAATGCAATATTGCATGAAATTCGAGCCAGAGCATTTAAACAGATTAGAAGCGTTTTCGGTGGGGCAATAACCCAACTTTCACCCAGGGAAGCATTGACAACCATCAAAAAGACCAACGATGTCTTATCTCTAGAATGCTACCGGCCCAAAAATCAATCTGGCGAACCTGGTGCTGTGCTCCAACTTCCAGACACTGTTACGCCGATTATCGTAGGTGACCTGCACGGCCAAATTGACAATTTGCTTAAAATACTGGCCCTACCCCAAGGTTTGGAGGGCATGGAAAGTGGTCGCACCTGTCTCATCATGCTCGGCGATATGATTCACAGCGACCAAGACCGCCAATTGGATGATATGGAAAGCTCAGTTTTAACGCTGGATCTCGTCATGAAGCTGAAAAACTGGTTTCCGCAGAATTTTTTCATGTTGCGCGGCAATCACGAATCCTTTTCATCCGATGTGTCCAAAGCAAATGTGATGCAGGGGAAACTCTTTGAGCAATATTTGATTGATCACAGAGGCAAAAAATATCGCAATGAGGTGGAGAGGTTTTTCCTCGCTCTCCCCTACATTGTAAAGGCAGATTCCTTTATTGCCAGCCATGCGGCACCAACACGCGGCCCAGTCTCCTTCCAAACCTTGGTCGACCTGGCCAAATTAAAGGGTTACGCATACGAGGTAACTCATAATCGGGTCATCAGGCCCGGTTTTTCAATGGGCTACACAAAAGGTGACATTAAGAACTTCCGCCGCGTGCTTGGCGCCAGGAAAGGCACACCGTTTATCGTCGGTCACACCAGACCGTCTGAAGACGGCGGTGTATGGCAAAATTTTGCAAGGATCAAAAACTACACAATTGTCTATAGTTCAGGCTCAACCAGGTATGGTTTCCTCATTGGCTGCGACGACGGTTTTATACCGTTCGAGCCTGCCAGGGAACCACTGTTGGACTATATCAATCAGGACCCTGCTGGACCATCAGCCGAATCCTGATCAAAACAGTATCAGCATGGCTTTCTCTATGAGAAGATCGCCCGCAAAATAAAGAAAAACAGTGCGGCAAGGATACCGCCAACTGGCAGCGTGATAATCCACGACATAACAATACCTGTCACCACGCGTAGATCAATCGCACCAACACCCCGCGCCATTCCAACGCCAACAACTGCACCTACCGCAATATGGGTGGTTGAGACCGGCATGCCTGTTCTGGACGCCAGAACCACGGTTGCCGCAGCAGCCATCGTGGCTGAAAAACCGCGCGTTGGTGTCAATTCAGTAATCTTGGTACCGATGGTGCGCATCACCTTGTAGCCATATGTGGCAAGGCCAACGATAATGCCCACACCGCCCAGTATCAGAATCCACAAAGGCAAGCCCGAAGACTGCATTACTTCGCCGCCACTGTTAACAATGCCGACGACCGCAGCAATAGGGCCAACACCGTTGGCAACATCATTAGAGCCATGAGCAAAAGCCATGCCGCAAGCTGTGAAAATCATCATGGGTGTAAAAACTTTTTCAACACTGGCGAAATGATAATCTTTGTCGGCTTTTTCATCAACTTTCACTCTACGAATCAAGAACCAACCCACCAAAGCTGTCAGAAATCCAAAAATAGTTGCGGTCAAAAAGCTCTGCTCAATGGATAACTCCAGATCCAGATGTTTCAGCCCCTTGAAAACTGTCACCAGCGAGATGATGAAACCCACAAGGAATATATATACCGGCCCCCAAATCTTGGCTCGTTGGAACGGATTATCCGTATTTAAAATCAACGTACGAATACTGATCATCAGTAAGAACGCAATCGCAGCGCCCAGCGCAGGTGATATCAACCAGCTCAAAACAATTTCACCGATCTTGGCCCAGTTTACAGCGTCGATGCCAATACCGGCCATGGCGAAACCAACAATAGCGCCGATTATGGAATGAGTTGTCGAGACCGGCCATCCGCGATTAGAAGCCACCATCAACCATATGGCTGCAGCGAGTAGCGCCGCTAGCATACCATACACCAGCACTTCGGGATTACCCGCTATGGAGGTCGGGTCAATGATACCTTTGCGAATTGTCTGAGTAACATGGCCACCCGCTAAAGCCGCACCTGCAAATTCAAAAATCGCCGCGATAATGATTGCAGTACCTACAGTTATTGCACCGGAACCAACCGAGGTGCCCATGACATTGGCGACATCGTTGGCACCGATTCCCCACGTCATGTAAAATCCGAAAATAATTGCGATGACGATAAAAACCGTGCCGTATTGCGCTATAATATCCATGGTATCTCCAACTCGAACGAGTGCAGTTTATTGATTGGGATTGATTATCGGGCCAATAATAAGCGCAGTCGATTACCAACCATTTCGGCATAATCAGCCATACCGCCGATATCCCTGATAAGCCTCGACCACAAAATGAGAGAAACATCGCTCATCTCCCCTTCAAGAGAGAAAAGTAAGCGGGTCAAATCTGTTCCCATTTGATCGGTATCAGACTCGATTTTGTTCAGTTCCGTGATCATGTTGCCAACAATTTCGGTTTCTCTGCCCCGAAAACCCACAACCAACAGTTCATCCAGTTCGTTTATTATTTTTTCGCATAAAACACACGCATCGACACAACGACGCACAAGCGCGATCAAGGGTTCATTGAAGGATTCGGGTACTTCAAAGTTACGAACCTGCAACAGGCCTGCAATATCCTGCGCTGTATCAGCGATTTGATCCTGAAGGTCCAGAATTTTGAGGAGATCGCCGCGCTCAACTGGCATGAACAGGCTTTTCGGTAAATGCTCTCTCAAGTCATGCTTAATCGAATCTGCTTCGCTCTCTAACGCGAATATCGCATCAATCGATTTTTTGAAAGCCGGTTCGTCCTGCTTGATAAGGTTTTCAAACAACGTCACAACTTCCGCCGCACAGCGCCCAACAACCTCAATATGCTGCTGTAGAGGCTTAATAGGTGATCGCGCGAACAAGTTCGCTATTGTTGGTTTCATAACCATAATCCCCCCGAACTCAATCTCACTGCCCTGCATAAACACCAGAACATAAGAATGTAAAAAATGCCCACAAAAAACTGAGCGCTATAACGCCCTGCCTTATGCAACTATTATTACAGTTTTGTTATTTTGTCGCAAAAAATCGCGGCACTTCGTAATTTTCCAAAGTTTTCCAAAACAGCCTACGATTTGAAATGATAACATTAGGAAACAAGCGGCACACCTGCACCGATGTCAATAAGAGAGAATTTATCGGAAAACTGGATTTTTTCTCTTTTTTCCTGACTTGAAAATTCGGAGAACGCAATTTGCTCCAATTCAACTACCACCTGAAGCAACTGCATAGGATTGTCAGCCTTATCCGGTTTAACCGGGAGAGATGCACCTATGGCTTTAGGAAGGCCTTTCCGGTCCCCCTCACCCTGTGTGCCCCATACAGCTATACAGGGCTGATTGGCGGCAGCGAATAAACGCTTAGATCGCATCTCTCGATAACGCGCATCCGTGATTTCCAGGTAATCTTTGCCCGTAAAGTCCTGGCCGTATATTTCATGAAAAATCGACCCCATATAGCGGCAATGAATTCGGCCCCTCGGCTCCATGTCAAACAACATCGTATGGCTCAGAAACCGGTCAATATCGGAAAGTTTCACACTTGAACGAAAGGGAATCACATTGTCGCCGCGCCATCTGTTCCACGCCAGCAACAAATCCTGCATTTGCGGCAAGTCTGCAAAAGGCGGCAATTCAAACGGCTTGTCTCGCCCCATATTAACTCTCCCCCCAAGAAGATGTTCCCATCATTCCACAACCGAAACTAAAATGACAAGCATCAAATTTTGCGGCGTTCATGTGTGTCCATATCAGTACTTTATTCGCCTCGTTAAACGAAAGTATATTTGTCGTTTTTTCTGGTTAGCTTTAATAAATTACCGTAGTCATTCATACACACTTGGCATGCCAATCTGGGCTTGCCTAACCAACAGCACGCAGATAGCCGTCGGAGAAAACAGCAATGCTAAACCCTCTAAATGTGACAATTGAAACTCTCTTCAAGGCGGTTGCTGTCGCAACTCTGATAGCTTTAGCAGGTTGCTCGGAGGCGCCTAAAGAAAACGACCCCGCGAGGGGTGGTGTTGAAACTGAAACATCAACAAAGGGTCTTGTTCCATTTGAAAAATACGAACTGGAAAACGGACTAACCGTCATAATGCATATTGACCGTTCAGATCCGGTTGTTGCTGTTGCCCTCACTGCACATGTAGGCTCCGCCAGAGAAAAAGCGGGCCGCACAGGGTTTGCCCATTTATTTGAACATCTGTTGTTTCTGGAGTCCGAAAACCTTGGCAAAGGGGGCCTCGACAAGTTAAGCGCCCGCATCGGTGGGTCGGGCGCTAATGGCTCAACCAGCCGCGACCGCACCAATTATTTTCAAACCGTCCCCAAAGATGCGCTGGAGAAAATGCTGTGGGCTGAAGCCGACAAATTGGGCTGGTTTATCAATACAGTTACCGAACCAGTTCTGGCCAAAGAAAAGCAAGTTGTTAAAAATGAAAAACGCCAAAGCGTCGACAATCGCCCCTACGGCCACGCCCAATATGTCGCCGACAAAGCATTGTACCCGGAAGGCCACCCCTATAATTGGCAAGTGATCGGGTCGCTGGCGGACCTGGATGCTGCCACACTGGACGACGTAAAAGAATTTTTCCGGCAGTGGTACGTACCCAATAACGTGATCCTTACCATCTCTGGCGACTTTGAGCCGGAACAAGCCAAACAGTGGGTAGAGAAATACTTCGCAGAAATTCCTCGCGGCCCCGAAGTCCCATTGCAGGAAAAGCGGCCCGGAACCCTAGCAGAGATAAAAAGCTATTACTGGGAAGACAATTTTGCCCGTCAGCCGGAGCTGAGAATGACATGGCCAACTGTGCCAGTTTACCATGAAGACAGCTATCCTTTGGCGGTTTTACGAAGCTTATTAACCGACGGAAAAGAAACCCCGTTTAACAAATTGTTGGTTGATGAACTCAAGTTGACCGCATCCGTTGGCATGTTCCCATACGAGTCTGAAATTGCAGGGCAGCTAATATTGCAGGTTCGTGCCGTAGACGGAACAGACTTAAACATAGTTCGGGACGCTGTCGGCGAAGCCTTTGCAACCTTTGAAGCAGAAGGTATTGACGATGCTGATCTAGACCGCATAAAAACGCAGGCCGAAGCCGCATTTTATGGCGGTATCGGCAGCGTGCTGGGTAAAGGCTTTAACTTGGCCAACTACCAAATTTATACCAAAGACCCCGGATATATCGATATTGATCTGGCCCGTATCAAAGGTGTTACCAGCGCGGATGTTATGCGTGTGTACGAGAAATACATCAAACGAAAGCCATATATCGCCACCAGTTTTGTACCTAAGGGCCAAACTGCGCTCATTCTGGCTGGCGCAGAGCTCGCGGCTGTAGAAGAAGAGCAAATTGTGGCAGGTGCCGAAGCAGCGGTGGACCCCAATGTCGCTGCAGAGTACGAGCGGACACCTTCCAGCTTTGATCGGACTGTCGAGCCTGCATACGGTGAGACCCCAGCCCTGCCTGTCCCATTGATTTGGGATCACCAATTTGACAATGGCCTGCAGCTGTTTGGGTCAGAAAGCTCGGAGATTCCCACTGTTCGCTTCAGCCTTGTAATTGAAGGTGGCCAGCTTCTCGATTCGCTCGAAAGGCCGGGAATGGCAAACTTCGTTGCCGAAATGATGAACAAAGGCACGCGCAATAAAACAACTGCCCAACTTGAGGATACGCTCAAATCCCTTGGAGCCAGTATTGCGGTGAGCGCTAACCCTGAAAATATTACGATTTCCGGGGCCACCCTTGCACGCAACTTTGATGAAGTGATGGATATCGTAGCAGAGGTGCTGCTTGAGCCAAGATGGGATGAAGACGAGTTCACCTTGACCAAAATACGCATTACCGACCAATTAGTTCAACAATTGGCCAACCCACAAACGCAGGCCTTTATGGCGTTCCAAAAGGCGACTTACGGTGAAAAACATATTCTAGGAACAGACATTTTTGGCACTACTGATAGCGTTGCCGCAACTACCCTTGACGATCTAAAATCATTTTTCACCAGCAGCCTGTCACCGCAACTCGCAAAATTACATATAGTTGGCGACATTAACTCCGAAAGCGCCATTGCTGCCAGCGAACGGCTGGCTCGCGAATGGCAACGCAGGCAAGTGGCAATTCCTGAGTATGCTTCTCCGCAACTCCCCGCAAAATCAACAGTCTATTTCTACGACGTGCCAGAAGCTAAACAATCAGTGATCTTTTTTGGATATCCAGCGCTTTCAATTGGAGATGCTCAATATTACCCCGCGACCGTCATGAACTATATTCTGGGCGGCGGCGGTTTTGCCTCCCGGCTAACGCAACAACTGCGCGAGGGCAAAGGCTATACTTATGGTATTGGATCCGGGTTTACTGGCTTGAAAAACTCTGGCTATTTTCAGATTGGATCAGCCGTTCGATCCAACGTTACGTTTGAAGCGACTGATCTAATAAAATCGATTCTGGAAGTTTATCCAGAAACCTTTACAGAAGCTGATCTAGCGGTCACGAAAAGCTTCCTAAGCAAAAGCCAAACCCGGGCTTTTGAAACGCTGGGAGCAAAACTTAACATGCTCACCAACATCAGTATGCTTGGATTTCCAGCGGACTATGCACAACAGCGCGCTAACTATGTGGCAAACGTATCTCTTGAGGATATTCAGACATTAGCGAAGCAGTATATCCGTCCGGACGCAATGCACTATGTCATTGCTGGTGACGCGGCAACTCAATTAGATCGCCTGAAAAATTTGGGTTTTGGTCAACCGGTTTTACTTAATCCGTCAGCCAACTAATCCGGCTTTTTGGAAAATTAGGCAAAATCAGGTTATAGTCCTCCCAGGAGTGCTTGGGGGGCAACCAATGACATCATATTACGGTACGGGAACAGGTGGGCTTGCAGAGCCTGATCTCGCAACGCTAAAAAGCCAGACCAAGGTTGTTTCTGCCGAGGATGCGCTGGCTTCAAACGACTTTAGGATGGCTCGAAAGTTATATGAATTCTGGCGAACCCTCTCCCCAGATATTCCCCAATTCGATCAGTTTAAATTTGGTCAATTAGACCCAACCCTTATGTCAAACATGGTCATTCTCGATGTGCTGGACGATGGCGACTATAGATGGCGCTTGTTTGGCACGACGCATGCTGATCAATACGGAGATGACCTGACGGGGCGTCGTTTATCGTCCGTTGAACTTGCCAATGTGTCTGTTAACGCTCTGCGCCGAATATTCGAACATGCAAAAAATAACAGCGGCGGGACATTTTTTGAGCTTCACTATCTTAATGAAGGCAATCGAGAAAAGATTGCGACAGGGGTTATGGTGCCACTTGTGGATAATCAAGGAAGCGTTGTCCAACTATGTGGTAGCTGTGACTGGTGTTAGCAACAAAAAAACGTGAAAGATCGCCCTCAATATAGGGCGATAAACATCACAGGCTTAAACACTCAACCGCAATAAGACCAAAGGGTATACGCGTGACCACACACGATAACAAAGACGAGCAGGAAATAAAGCGCAACTCTCTTCGAAATTTGGTCGGAAAGTTTAAAATTATCAACACCTCGACTGCGGCTAAATCAGAAACATTTGATACCCCCAATCAGCTATATGCGCTATGGCGCTCATTACCCGGAACGCCACCACATTTCTCGCATTTCAAACCCGGCGTTGTCGACCCTGCCCTCCTTCCAAACAGTGTTTTGATGGATGTGATCGACGAAGGGAAAGACTATAAATTTCGAGTATACGGAACGGCACATGTAACGCATTTTGGTGCCGACCTCACTGGCCTAACCGTATCTAAAGTTGAGAAAATCAACCCAGCATCCAAAGTTATTCGCCAAGTGTATGACATGGTAATAACTCATCGAACGGAAGTGTTTTTCGAGCTCGACTATCTAAACAGAAATGACGTAGTAAAAAGAGCGACCGGCGTCATGTTACCCCTCACGAACGATCAAGGCAAAATCAACCGTCTGTATGGCGTAATGGATTGGTTTACAGTCTAACTAAAAAAGCCTGTGATTCCGTGGAAATCCTATTCAACGATTGTTGCTTCAGTCGCGGTCTCAACGTCGCTTATGTTAACATCGGAAGCAAGCTCAACAACCTTTAAGCCACCTTCGACAACATCGAACACACCGAGACCGGTAATGATACGGTCAACCACAGCGGTACCGGTAAGTGGCAATGTACATTCTTTGAGTAGTTTTGAAGCGCCAGCCTTGTTGGTATGATCCATGATCACCACAACCCGTTTGACGCCCGCGACCAAATCCATCGCACCACCCATGCCCTTAACCATTTTACCCGGAATCATCCAGTTAGCCAGATCACCGTTCTCGGCAACTTCCATCGCCCCGAGAATAGACAAGTCAATATGGCCGCCGCGAATCATGCCAAAACTATCTGCGCTGGAAAAATAGGAGCTGGTGTCCAGTTCGGTGATGGTTTGCTTGCCAGCATTGATCAAGTCGGCGTCTACCTCATCGTCATAAGGGAAAGGCCCCATACCAAGCATGCCATTTTCACTTTGCAAGGTCACGTTTACATCCTCGGGGATATAATTAGCCACCAAAGTCGGGATGCCAATGCCGAGGTTCACGTAAAAACCATCCTGCAATTCTTGCGCGGCACGCGCCGCCATTTGTTTCCGGTCCCAGGCCATTACACTGTTCCCCCGTCCGCTGTTCGTGCACGCACTGTTCGCTGTTCGATACGTTTTTCGAAGTCACCCTTGATGATACGCTGCACAAATATGCCGGGTGTATGAATTTGGTCAGGGTCCAGTGATCCGGCTTCCACAATCTCCTCCACTTCAACAACAGTTACCTTGCCCGCCGTTGCCATCATTGGATTGAAGTTGCGCGCTGTTTTCCGGAATATCAAATTGCCTTCCGTATCGGCTTTCCACGCCTTAACAATGGACAAGTCTGCTGTCAGACCCGTCTCCATAATGTAAGTTTCCCCGCCAAACTCTTTGTGTTCCTTGCCTTCTGCGATCAGGGTGCCAACACCAGTTTTTACGTAAAATCCGGGAATGCCAGCGCCGCCAGCACGGATGCGCTCTGCCAGGGTTCCTTGCGGATTAAATTCCAACTCCAGTTCCCCTTCCAGATACTGGCGCTCAAACTCTTTGTTTTCGCCCACATAGCTGCTGATCATCTTCTTGATTTGTTTGGCGTCCAAAAGAACACCAAGGCCAAACCCGTCAACGCCGCAATTATTGGAAACAATGGTGATATCCTTTGTGCCCGCTGCATGAACAGCGGCGATCAGATTTTCGGGGATACCACACAAACCAAAGCCACCGGCCATCATAGTCATACCGTCATGGAGCAAGCCATCAAGAGCCGTTGCTGCGTTTGCGAATATTTTGTTCATTGTGAGCGCCTCATATCAACATTTAAGTAGCGTCTTGCCGTGACTATATCAGTTTGGTTTCATGTGCAACTATTGTGATGAGGCGATCATATATATCGACCTGCCTTGAACCGGCCACAAAGAGTGCTTATATCATTATTAACTATAATAAAAATGGCGGCGACCGGAGAAAACCTATGATGCGCATTTTGTGCAGAATAATTGGCCTAGTGCTATGCCTATTTGGCATCATCGGTATGCTTACACCGATTCCACTTGGTATTTTACCGTTTGTTCTTGGATTGCTGTTTTTGATTCCAACCACACCATCGGCCGCGCGTGCTGTTCGTGGTGCACGCCGTAGAATCCGTGTTTTTGATCGCCTGATGAGTGCGGTAACGAATCGCATGCCTTATCCGTACCGACGTGTTTTACGCGAAACTGAGGTTAAGCCAGACTGGTAACACATCGGCCTAGCTTGACCGTTTTCGTTGTGTCATCGCTTGTTCCCATGCGCGCAACAGTCGGCCATTCCCGCCATTAAATTTATCTTCAAGAATTTCATATTCAAGAATACGGTCTGTCCGAAAATGCCGAAAATCATTCCGAAGCTCACACCAGCCTGACAACAGCGTACTGCCCGAGAAAAATGCAACTGCAACAGGCCAAATAACCCGCTTGCTGGTGACCCCTGACAGGCTTTGATAGTCCATGCGGATTTTATTCTCCGCCCGGATGCATTCCCGGATTTCTGACATATTAACAACGCCGTGACCTACATCAAATGTTGGCGGCGCATATAGGGCCACCCGGTCCATCCGGTCCTGCATGTGATCCGGCAGCACAGATTTAACCTTAGAGACCACCCGTTCGGCCGCTTTTTCCAAACCGACGTCACCACGCTGGCGAGCCAAACGTGCGCCCAAAACGACGGCTTCAAGTTCCTCAATCGTGAACATCAGCGGCGGCATATGAAACCCAGGACGCAGCACATAACCTATGCCGGCCTCGCCCTCTATCGGTACGCCCTGTCCCTGCAAACCACGTACATCGCGGTAAATCGTGCGCTCGGAAACATTCAACTCATTGGACAACTGAGTGGCTGTAACAGCGCCGCCGCTGGTACGCATCATTTCAATTATTTCAAACAGCCGGTCCGCTTTCCGCATCAAATTCTCCTAATATGAGAAATAGATCATAACCTATCACTCCTGACACATCCTGTCAGTAGCATGTCAGTATAGTGTCACCAGTCCCGGCAAGGGCCGAGCCTGAGTACCACAATCCGCCTCTTGACAATATTGAGGCTACCAGAAAATAGCAGGAGAGAATGAAATGATCGGATACGCAACAGTTGGCACCAATGACCTGGAAAAAGCAGCAGCATTTTATGATGCTTTGCTGGGCGAGATTGGCGCACAACGCGCGATGGATATGGATACATTTAAAGCTTGGTCAAATGGCGGTGAAGCTGCCTTCTCCGTGACTTTGCCGTTTGACGAAAAGCCAGCAACGGTTGGTAACGGTGTTATGATTGCCCTCGCCATGCCAGACACTGCAACTGTTGACCGTCTGTATGCAAAAGCCATTGAACTGGGCGGAACAGATGAAGGTGCTCCTGGGCCACGCGGCGGCGATGACAGCGGGTTTTACGCCGCTTACTTCCGCGATCTGGATGGCAACAAACTTAATTTTTTCCATTTCAAGCAAAGCTAGAAGTCTCCACCATCTAGCCTAGAGGGTATCTCCCCCTGACTTGGTAGCGTTCCCCGCGCTACCCATACCCTCGCGTTAAAAGCCCGGCAGTGCCGGGCTTTTTCTGTCCAGTTTAATTGGCATCCAAACTCGAATATTTCCAATGCCAAGGAAACCCGGTATCACCTAAAATCATTTCAATAAATTGAGGGAACACCCTGTCCCCTTTGGCGGTGTTCGATAGCAATATTACGCAGCGGTTAGCATCAATTAAACACACCAACATATTGTCGGTTTTTTCATTGTGTCCCCCTTTAAGAAACCCTCTGCCTTGTGGCCCCCGCCATGTTTCGACACCTATACCAGCAGATAAATCCACCATTGCGTTGCTTGGTTCTAAGGTATTATCCAACGTGGGAAACTGACGAGGCGAAGTTATTGGCATGCTGCCAGACCATAACTCTTCCTGAGTCCTTGCGCTCAGAAGCTCACCGCGCATAAAGGCCGCGACCCAGGTCGACAAATCTGTGATCGTGGTATCCATTGATCCGGCTGCCCGAACATTTGATTGCATGTTGTGGCCCAAATTCTCTCCGTCTACGGTATAACCCTGCGCGAAATTTGGCCGAAAATCATCCCGCCATGTCAGGCTTGTTCTTGTCATGCCCAGAGGGTCGAAAAAACGCCGTTGGAGTTCAGGCCCAGTCTTGATTCCCAACGATTCTTCCACCACTAATTGCGCGATATAATATCCCTCGCCGGAATAGCCATAGCGTTCTCCCGGATTATAGAAAAACTTCAGTTTTGCGTCCCGGTCAAAGCCGCCGTCAGGCAAAAAGAAACGAAAGTTGGGAAACCCCGACGTATGGTTCAACAGCTGACGCAGCGTCAAAGCACGCCAACGATCATCCAACGCAAGGTCTGTGAAGCGTGCATATTCAGGTAGTGGCCTTGGCAAAAGCTCAGCAATCGAACGATCCAGGTCCAGCTTTCCTTCGTCGACCAATTGCATCACGAAAGCAGAAAATACAAACTTAGTTATCGATGCGCCGTACATCACCGTGTCGGTATTCAGAGGTGTGCGGGTTTCAACTTCCCGGAAACCATAGGTCTTCTTGTAAGTTACTTTTCCGCCTTCAACAATGGCAAGCGCTATGCCCGGCACCTGCTCCGCCGCCATTAACGCTTCAATTTTTTGGTCATAGAGCGGGTGGTTTTCGGTAATGCCCACACTGGAAATCAATAATGTGGCAGCCAGTGCGATCATTGCTGGTTTAACATGTCGTGACTTGTTCATTTTTATCCTCCTTAACATGACGTTAGGAGAAATATTCATATCAAGTCATCGGATGCCTACAAGGTGAATATTGATGAATGTTGTCTTTCCCGGCACCCCAATTGCTTTTCCGTCCCCACATTCTGTGAATTAACAACTTAGCAGTTGAAGACCATATGACACCTGCCCATATACAAAGGCCAGTTTTTACGATGCCAAACCAATCCATAAAAAATTTATAGGAAAGAAGCCAAGAATGACTGAAACCCGTCCAGAACGTATTATCCTGCTGGATGTGGTACGCGGTGCCGCTGTGTTGGGTATTTTGCTCATGAACATACGGCTGTTTTCCGAGCCATCTGCTGCCTATTTCAACCCGATGGTTTACAGCGACTATACGGGCATCAATAAACTATGGTGGAACTTTCAGTTTATTTTCGCAGATCAGAAGTTTATGGCCATTTTTTCGATGTTGTTCGGTGCCAGCACGGCTATAATCTGTGATGGTCTTGCCCGGCGCGGCGAGCCAATATTTTCCACTTATGCGAAACGTATTTTGGGTCTTTTGATTATTGGGCTCGTACACGCCTACCTGTTGTGGAGCGGTGATATCCTAGTGTCATACGCACTCGGGAGTTTCATCCCCTTTCTGGCACGGAATTGGCGCTGGCAATATAGCGCTCTCACCGGGCTAGGGCTTCTGGCCTTTGGAACATTGATGAGCCTGGGGGGATATTATTCTATCTCTAGCCTTCCACCCAACATGCAGGCGGATATCTCTACGCAATATTGGCTACCCTCGGCCCAAAGCCTCGCAGACGAAGTTGCAGCCTATAGAGGGGCATACAGTGAGCATTTTCTCTATCGTGTTCATCATGCCTTCGAATTCCAGACCGATATTTTTATCAATTGGGGCTTCTGGCGAGTCGGCGGCATGATGTTGATTGGGCTTGCATTATACCGGCAGGGCTTCTTGCGAAGCATGTTACAAGGAAGAACCTATGGACTTACAGCTCTGATCTGTTTGCCTATAGGTTATTTTCTCACCACTACGGGCTTGATTGAGAATGAAACGCACGTATGGGGGTTTCCCTATTCTTTTCTTGCTGGCACTCTTTGGAACTATTGGGGGTCGCTTTTCGTCGCCCTTGGCTACTTGTCTCTATTTGGCTGGCTACTAAACGCAACAAAATTCCGGTTCGGATTTGAGGCGCTCGCTAACGTTGGCAAAGCTGCCCTCTCAAACTATCTATTCCAGACCATAGCCTGTATCAGCATTTTCTATGGCTTTGGTGGTGGCCTTTTTGGTAAATTGGAACGTGCAGAAACAGCAACCGTTGTGGCCCTCGTATGGGTCGTGCAACTCGCACTAAGCAATTGGTGGTTCAAGGCTCACAATAAAGGCCCTGTTGAGAGTATTTGGCATCGGTTTACTTATACCAGTTGGAGGTAATGCGGGTTCGTGCGAAAAAAAGCCTGGCGAGGCCGGGCTTTCGTCACAACGCTATGTTTGCGGGGGTAATTACTTTGCAGCAAGCTCGTTCGCAATGCCCTCTTCAATCAAAGAAGCGGCTTTCTCAGCACCTTCCCAGCCAATGATTTTGGCCCACTTGTCTTTTTCCAGGTCTTTATAGTGCTGGAAAAAATGCGCGATCTGATCAAGGAATATCTGTGGTAAGTCCTCATAGCTGGTAACCCCGTCATAAAACGGATGTAATTTAGCCACTGGCACCATCAGCAATTTCTCATCCATACCAGCTTCATCTTCCATGATCAAAACTCCCAGCGGGCGACAACGAACAACCGCACCGGGCATAATCGGGGTGCGGTTAGCGATCAGCGCATCAACAGCGTCACCGTCATCGGCAAGGGTGTGGGGAATGAAACCATAATTGCACGGATAGCGCATGCTGGTGTGCATAATCCGATCAACGAACAGGGCACCGGATTCCTTGTCCATTTCATATTTAACTGGCTCGGTTCCCACCGGCACTTCAATAATAACATTCACGTCCCAAGGGGCGTTCTCACCAATAGATATCTTATCAATATTCACCGAATTTTCCTCGGGTCGCAGGGTTATAAATCAAAATTTACCAGACAGAATAATGCCCAAGCAAAAAGCATAACAGCACGGTCCATCCAAAATCCGTGTTCGAGCGAAACACTTCCAGACATTTGTCAGGGTCGTCAATGTCTACTGCCCGAATCTGCGCCACCAGTTGAATACCGGCAAACGCGATGCCCACATAGAAGATTAGGCCAAGGTTTGCAAGCACTCCCGCGGAAATCAGCCCAATAAAAAACAAGCCGTAGAAAACCCAAAGGGCAGGTTTGGTTTTTTCGCCCAACACCAGTGCCGATGAACCGATACCAATAAGGGCATCGTCTTCTTTATCTTGGTGTGCATAAATGGTGTCATAGCCTAGCGTCCAGAAGACCGCGCCAGCATAAAGGGCCACCGCAGGCCATCCAAGCGCACCGTCCAGCGCCGCCCAGCCCATCAGTGCACCCCAATTTAAAGTAAGCCCCAGCCACGCCTGCGGCCAGCTTGTCCATCGCTTCATGAAAGGATAGAGCGCCACCAATACAAGTGAACCAAGCCCTAGATAAATAGCAAATAGATTAAACTGTAGAAGTACCCCAAGACCAACAAGACATTGAAAGACCAGAAAGGCCCATGCTTGACCTTTACTCACTTCGCCAGCCGGAATGGGGCGCGAGCGGGTTCGGTCCACCTGGACATCAATGTCCGCATCAACAATATCGTTATATGTGCAACCCGCACCGCGCATCGCCAAAGCCCCAATTGCAAACAACAGTGCGATCCACCCAAGTTCCAGCAGGCTATAACCGCTGATCATCAAACTCATTGACCACCAACACGGCCAGAGCAACAACCATGTGCCAACAGGTCGGTCAAGCCGCGCGAGCTTGAGATAAGGCCGCACCGACATTGGTGCCTGCCGGTATACCCAGCTACCATCAATGGCATCAGCGGTTACTACAACTGTCTTTCCTGGCTTCTCAATCATGCCTTGTCGCTACGCCTCGCATCCTTCCAAGTCAAGGGCTTCGGCTCATTTACTATCACCTACTGGGCTAACTGCATACTGGAATACCTTTTCAAGTGGCACACCGAAAATCTCGGCCATTTGAAATGCAACTTCCAGGGAAGGTGAATAGCGACCCTGTTCAATCGCGATAACCGTTTGCCGGGTTACGCCAATTTTTTTGGCGAGTTCCGCTTGCGTCATTTCGCCAGCCATAAAGCGTAGAGTTCGGATTTCATTCTGAATATGTGTTTTTTTACCCATAGTGCTATCCTTAGACACCGCGGCGGTAGTCAATAAGCTTGAAAATGCCGGCAACAGTTTCTGACAAGATGAGCGCAGCAAGCAACATGTTTGCTGTCCAGAACGGGCCGTTGCCAAGCAAGATCATGGCGATAGTAATAACAACGCCTAAACCTAAAATAGCCCCGCTTTTACTTTCACCGCGAAGCTTGATGAGCGTATCGCGTTCATCTTCTGAATCGTCGACTTCACCGTCCTTTTTCACGCTATGAAGTGCAATTACAATGTGGGAAACAATTGAAATAATAATCAGGGCAACAATGGTGATCACAATGTGTGAGGCAATTACGGCAATTGCTATAGGTTTTTGGCCAATTGGTGCCGCAATCGCAACCTGTATCATATTGTAGAAATACCACCCATAAACCAGAATGTTAGCGCTCAGCATAGCCCATATACTTTTTTCGTGAAATGACATGTTAAATTTTCCAATCATTGTGTTAAATATTTTTTACATTTAGACATGTAAGAATTACTATCCACAATGTCAATTATTTTTTACATGTCTGAAATCATAAGCGGCAAACCTTGACACCGGCGATTAGAGACGTTCACATCAACGCAAGGAGAACTTCTGTGCTGTCAGATTATAAATGCAGGTTATTTATTAGCGACCAGCTGGACGAGAACGCCACTCTTTCGTTAGGTCGAGATCAGTCCCATTATATAGCTAATGTAATGCGCATAAGGGTTGGTGAAAAAATTTCCTTGTTTAATGGACGCGATGGAGAATGGTCAGCGGCCGTGACCGCACTTGCGAAAAGGCAAGTTACGCTTAGCGTTTTAGAAAAAACAAAAGCGCAATCTGCGGAGCCAGATCTGTGGCTTGTATTTGCTCCAATCAAAAAAGCCCGGCTAGACTTCATCGCCCAAAAAGCAACGGAATTGGGTGTTTCACATTTGGTGCCTGTAATGACCCGCCGCACCATCGTTGACCGGGTAAAAACCGAACGCATGGCGGCCAATGCCATTGAAGCCGCCGAACAATGCGAACGAATGAATGTTCCCACCGTTGATGAAGCTATTAAACTGGAAAAACTCATTGCCGAGTGGCCGTCTGAACGCAAAATTATGTTCTGCGATGAAGACCTCAGCGGTACGCCCGCCCATACGGCGCTCGCCGCTTGCGGCAACAAATCCAATTCGGGCCCTTGGGCAATTCTGATAGGCCCTGAAGGTGGTTTTGACGAGAAAGAACGCGACCTGATCCGTAAACACCCCAACTGTGTAACCGTTTCACTCGGGCCGCGTATCTTGCGTGCGGACACAGCTGCAATAGCAGCGATTAGCCTTTGGCAGTCCGCCTTGGGTGATTGGTAAAATCTTACCTTTAAATCACTTTAAATAGCACGAAATTCTAATTCCGCGCTGCTAAAACAGTAGTTTGAAAACAAATTTCATTCATATTATGGTATATTCATCTACATTATTTAATTAATATAGATTGACAGGACTACTTATCACTATGGACGGAGCATTTTGTTTCAGGAACGGTACGCAACTTTCCAAACTCATCAATGAAACCGGCGCACTCACCCGCGAACTGGACTGTTGTAGCCACCGCCTGGCCGTTGCGGCTCTGCTTCGACTAGCGATACCCCATGTCAATTTAATGCACGCGGGCGGCGAGCCTGTTAACGAACACGGTTATTCCCGTCAAATGCTACACACCGACCCAGACGGCAAATTCAGTGTACTGGCGATTCGCTGGACACCAGGAGCTTGCACGCCCATCCACGGCCATAACGCATGGGGCTGCGTCGGCGTATTGGAAGGTGAGATTGGCTGCGAGACTTTTGCCCACAAAATCGACTGTAGCCTGCCCGGTGTCGCTGAGGCGCCTGATTTGGTTTCAACCGGAAAACTGCTGGCTGGCCCCGGCACAGTGGCAACCGTTGACCCTGATCCGTGTGGCATTCACCGGATATTCAACCCAACAGCGTCAGCCGCGACCACATTGCATATATACGGCATGGACTTGGATGAACGGCCAGAGGGCCTGAATAAATGGTACCAGCACTAGCTTTCGCCGCAACCAACCAGTTGCTCAACCAAAGTTGGCTTTAGCTCAACTAGCTGTGAACTCACTTTAACTTGCTTGAAAGCTGCGCCCTGACGCCCTACCTTCGAACCTTATCGAAGAGCAGGGACTTCGCCTTTATGCCAAACCAAAATGACGCAATGACCGACAAGGCACAACTTGTCGAATTTCTTGAGACAGGGTCTAAGCCTGACAGGTCAACGTGGCGGATCGGCTCCGAGCACGAGAAATTCGTCTTTCATCGGGGTGATAATAGCCCGTTATCGTATCTGGGCGAAAACGGCAGAGCAGGTATTCGCGATGTTCTAAAGGCTTTTGTGTTACGAGGCTGGAAACCGGTTGAAGAAAATGGCCACCTTATTGCAGCCCTTAAGGATGGTGCTTCCGTTACACTTGAACCCGGTGGACAATTTGAGCTTTCTGGCGCGCCGCTTGAGACAATTCACCAAACCTGCAACGAAACCTCTGCACATCTTCAAACGGTAAAAGAAATTGGCGCCGAATTAAATATTGGATTTTTGGGCCTTGGGTTCCACCCTATTTTAAAGCGCGAAGACGTACCCATTATGCCAAAGGCACGGTACGAGATCATGCGCGCCTATATGCCTACGGTTGGGTCTATGGGTCTGGATATGATGCTCCGCACCTGCACTGTGCAAGTGAATCTGGACTTTGCCAGCGAGCAAGACATGGTCGAAAAGTTTCGCATTAGCCTTGCTCTCCAGCCGCTTGCCACAGCCCTGTTTGCCAGCTCGCCGCTGCGTGAAGGCCGTCCGAACGGCATGCGCAGCCTGCGTAGCCATGTATGGACCGACACTGACGACGACCGATGCGGCATGTTGCCATTTGTGTTTGAGGACGGCATGGGCTTCGAGCGGTGGGTTGATCATGTTCTGGATGTTCCGATGTATTTCGTTCGGCGTGACGGCAAATATATTGATGCCTCCGGTCAATCGTTCCGGGCCTTCATGAAAGGTGAATTGCCCGCCCTGCCCGGCGAAGTGCCAACGCTGGAAGATTGGCAGGACCATATGACAACGCTGTTCCCGGAAGTGCGATTAAAGACATTTTTGGAGATGCGCGGCGCGGACGGTGGACCGACTTCAGCGCTTTGCGCCTTACCTGCTTTTTGGGTTGGCCTGCTCTACGACGAAAGCGCACAATCTGACGCGCTCGACCTGATTAAAAATTGGTCACTGGATGACATGAACGCCATGCGCGACAATGTTCCCAAAATGGGCCTTGCAACTGAAATTCAGGGCCAGTCTTTTCAGGATTTGGCCAAAACCGTTCTGAAAATCGCCGATAAAGGTCTGAAAAACCGGGGTCGCATGTCAACGAGCGGCGAAACCGAGCAGGGATTCCTCAATTCTTTGTGGGAAAGCGCCGAAACCGGCCAAAGCCCTGCCGACAGAATCCTGCAAGACTTCAACGGAAAATGGGGCGGCGACGCCACCCGCATATTTGAAGACTATAGCTACTAGACGCACAACACCTCGCTGCATATTTGCCCGCTGCCACTCCAAAATTGGGACGAAATGCCTGTTATTTGCGACGGGCGGACCTGACAAATGTTATTCCATAACGTATCATCCCCCTTGTAATTTGGCTACCTGACCAGGCTCCCACCTGTCATCAGAAAAGCTGAACAAAAAATTGAGCGGGGGAATAGAGAATGATCAATCTTACAATAAATGGAACGCAGCGCAGCTTTGAGGGCGACGAAGAAATGCCATTGCTGTGGCATTTGCGTGAGGACGCTGGATTAAAGGGCACCAAGTATGGCTGCGGTATTGGCCAATGCGGTGCCTGCACTGTCCATGTAGACGGTGAAGCAATGCGGAGTTGTTCCTTGCCGATGGCAAGCCTGAACGGTGCAGCCATTACAACCATCGAAGGACTTGCAGACGGCGATGATCTTCATCCGGTTCAGGAAGCCTGGCTGGAAGAAGATGTGCCACAATGTGGCTACTGTCAGGCGGGCCAAATCATGGCAACTGTTGCCTTTCTAAAAGACACGCCAAATCCAACCGACGATGATATTAACAATGGCATCACCAACATTTGTCGATGCGGCACCTATTACCGAATTAGGAAAGCCATTAAGCGCGCTGCAGAAAACATGCAAAGCGCCTGATCATATACCTAACATTCAAACAGTTTTACTAGGGGGTCGACATGACAGAACTTTCCCGTCGCAATTTTATTAAATCAAGTGCGGCATTTGCCGGCTTTACCGTTGCAGTTTCCAGCGCGCCTGCACTGCTCGCCACTGACCAATCTGCCAATGTCGGCATTGGTGCTTGTATGCGGTTCGGCGAGGACGGTCTCCCTGTTTTATGCGTTCCAACCCCTGATATGGGCCAAGGCATGATGACAACCGCCGCCCAGATCATCGCCGAGGAACTTGACCTTGACCTAAGTACCGTCAGTGTTGAATTTTTGCCATTTATCGGCGTGATTAATGAAGATGGTGTCGCTCAAGACGGCGACCTGATCCAAGGGGCAGGCGGTAGCCAGTCAACAATGCACCTTTGGCCCGCCCTTAGAAAAACAAGTGCTTATGTCCGTGCCCTTTTCGTTGAATCAGCAGCTTTGGAGTGGGGTTTGCCCGCAAATCAATTGGCAACGTCTGGCGGATATGTTGTTAACCGCAAAAACGGTGCAAGGCTCAGCTACGGCGAACTCACTGCGACCGTTCAGTCTGTTTCACTCAATAAGCAATCGGTAAAACCAAAGCCTATCAAAGACTTCAAGGTTGTCGGTAAAGAGGCTAAAAATGTTGCGGCCTTAGACATCGTTACCGGCAAGCCGGTTTTCGCATCCGACGTCAATGTTCCCGGCATGCTACACGCCGCCATACGTCGCTGCCCACACCTAAACGGTAAAATAATCTCGTACAACAGTGCCGAGATAGAGACAATGCCCGGCGTGCGTGCCGTCATCAAAATGGACCAGGTTCTTGAGGGCCAACCCGCGTTCCGAGTGATCGCAGACGGAGTGGCTGTAATAGCAGACACCTATTGGCAGGCACGAAAAGCTGCCGACGCACTCAAAATTGAATGGGACGGCGCCGTCTCTAAAGATGACAGCACAGACCTTATTCTTAAGAAATGCAACAACTTGCTACAAGACCGCGAACTCAAACAGGTACAAAAACGCGGTGATGTCAATTCTGCGTTTGAAAGCGCCGACAAGGTAATCGATGTAACTTATTCTCACCCTTCATGGGCTCACGCCTGTATCGAACCACACAATTGCATCGCCGATGTTAAAGCAGACAGCGCAGAAATATGGGTCGGACACCAAACCATGGCGCGCCCCGCAAACATTGCCAAAAAATTCGCTGGTATTGATGCCGCAAATGTCACCGGCCATTTTTACCGCCTGGGCACCGGGTTTGGCCGAAAATATGTCGAGGATTTTGTGGCCGAAGCCGTCATTCTATCCAAACGGATGAAGGCACCGGTCAAAGTAACCTGGTCCCGCGAAGACGAAATGGAGCAGGATTACCCCAACCATATGGGTGCCTACAGAGTACGTGCCGCAGTTGATAACAATGGAAGCTTGTCGGGCTGGCATATAAAAACCGCACTGGATACAGGACGCGATTGGGTTGCCCGTGATTTCCCTGCAAACACACTGAAAAACACATTAGGCGAGGTCGCCGTAGTACCTAACAACATAAGCCGCGGGGCCTGGCGCGGACCGTCTCACAATAGTGGAGCGTGGGTGGTACAAAGCGCGCTGAATGAAGCAGCCCATGCAGCAGGTCGCGATCCGCTTGAGTTCCTGATTAAACTTTATGACGAGACCGGGACAGCACGAACGCCGGACTGGCCAAATAACGATGTCGATTTTCAGCGGCACGCTGCCCTTCTGAAAAAGGTTGCGAAAGAGTCTGGCTTCGGCAAAAAAATGCCGGCTGGCTGGGGGCAAGGTATTGCCGTTCACCACACCTTCGTGAGTGCGTGTGCGCATGTAGTTGATTTAGAAATGATCGGGGACAATGATTACCGAGTTCACAAAGTGACATCTGCCATTGACTGCGGCCTAGTGGTTAATCCGCTTGGTGTGCGAGCACAGGTAGAAAGCGGTATAATGGACGGTCTTTGCACTGCCAAATACGGTAACTTTATTTTCGAAAACGGCGTGCCCGTCACCAATAATTTTGACAGCTATCAAAAAATGCGGATCAATGAAGCGCCTGCAGTTGTTGACATTCATATCATGGATTTCGGCGACACAGACCCGCGCGGCACTGGCGAGGTTTCCTTGCCGCCGCTAATTCCGGCGCTTACGAATGCAATTTTTGCCGCCAGCGGAAAACGAATTCGCACGCTGCCGATTGGCGAGAACCTATAAATATATTAGCCAATTGATTAGTAAAATCAGCCCGAAAGCCAGCACACCCATAAATGCGCTCCAGCCAAGAGCTATGGGCATGGAGGAAAAACGTGAGCGGCTGGTGCTATAGTAACTATCGCATTCCAGGCAGTGGAACCAGCCATCGCCAGGACGGGCAGTTATGCCAACAAATGGAACAACTGTTGGAATAGCACCGACGAACGGTGCAACCCTGCTTGAGCCACAATGGCTGCAGCTAATCTCTTCGCCGTCTGCATCGAATTTTTGGGGCGGGCGAGGAAACGTTTCTATTTTTGACAAAGCTTGTTCGGCTGCAGCCCAGTCCTTCGCTCGAACAAAGAGATCTGTTTTATTGGCGAAATTTAGCGAACCCGTATTCTCATTAGCCAGAAACGCCGGCACACCTTGCCCCTCAAGGTTAAGTTTCAGCATATTGGCCTGATGACTATTCAGGTCAGATCGAATTACCACCAGCTTGTCTAAATCGGTTTGTTCCATATGTGTCCAATCCTACGCCCCAGAGGATACTAACTTTTCAACATTCTGTTTCATGGCTTGAGTCACTCTTAAGGTTAATTGCCGTAACTAAAACTCTCGACATTGAATAAGGTTAAATTCAAACTACCAAAGTCCAATGAACAATATTCTAATATTTACCACAGGTTAACATATATAATTTAACTATCAGATGGTCAGAGCTAGTGACTTAATTGATCACTTTCTGTTTAGCGATTTTGGGGTCGAAAACTGACAGCATTGCTTCTGGTTATGAGGCTGCGAGAGGCTTTATGAAACCCTTCAATCATATACGTGAGGCCGACAAAGCCGAAATCACCCGACTGCGTAACACTTTCGGCATCACTGAATCTGTCATTTCCGACTTAAAAAGCATTGGTCCTATTCTGGCGTCAAACATCGATTCTTTGTTGGACGATTTTTATGCAGGCATTCTGGCCGACGCGCAAATGGCTCAGCTTTTCCAAAAACCTGATGTAAGTCATCGACATGCCAAAGCTATGCAGCGCATACATTGGTTGGACTGGGTCTTCGCTGCAAAGTTCGACACTGAATACCTAGTAAGGTGCAAGCGCATTGGCCTAGCACACAAAAACCACGGCATCCTGCCGGTGTTTTATCTATACGGCTATCAAAGCATATCTCAGGCGGTTAAGAACCTGATTAATACGTCAACAGATGAAACCAGCATGGCTAATAGGCTAACCATTGCCGTGGACAAGGCTATATTTCTGGATATCAGCATCGCAATTTCAGTCTATTGCACAGAAATGTCCGCTGAATGGCGCCGTTCTTCATTGTTTGATGACCTGACAAATATTCTAAACCGCCGCGGTATTGCCGAGAGACTCGCTAACATTATTCCAGCGGCTCAGCAGGACAATAAGCCAATGACAGTCGCATTACTGGACATCGACAAATTTAAAAGAATTAACGACCTGCACGGTCATGACGTCGGCGACCAGGTGTTGAAATTTGCGGCTCAAGTGATCAAAGAAAATTTACGGGACGAAGACATCGTTGGTAGATGGGGCGGCGAGGAATTCATTATCTTTCTGCCTGCGACAACTAAAAGTGAAGCCACTTCAACATGTAACCGTCTTCTGAGTTCACTGGAAAAATCACAAACCGTTTACAACAATCAGGCAATTTCCGTTACCGCAAGCATCGGCCTCTCGGAAATAGTCGAACAAGATATTTCGTTCGAGGCCGCGTTGTCGCGGGCGGATCAAGCTTTGTATCAAGCCAAGAACGCTGGTAGAAACCAGGTCGCAACTGCCTAACAAGCCAATCAAAACGCAGAAAATGGAAAATCTCTAAAGCAACTTACCTCAGTCATTCAAACCGGTGTCAAATCCGTCGATTGAAACCAAGTTGTTATCTTGCTGATACTGCTTAACTTTCTCTTCGCCTTTATTTTCCGCCCATTTTTTGAGGGTATCGCGAGCAACCATATTATCAGCCAAGGGGACACCGTATCCGCAACTGCTCTGCGTGCTTTCAACATCAACCAGAATGATCTGCCGCGAAATAGCATCCTGCGGGAAGTGATCAGTATACTCAGCGTAGGCAGGGTGTTGCGGGCGCAGAAACCGGCCCCTACCGTATATACGATAAATCAAAGGATTGCGGGAGAAGCTGTTAAACATAATGGTTACGCGGCCATCGTTTTTGATATGAGCGGCTGTTTCATTACCGCTACCGCCAAGGTCCAAAAAACCGACCAGTTTCGGTGAAAAAACCCGAAAACTATCATTGCTTTTCGGACTCAGGTTTATTCGCCCGGTCGCGCATGCGCTCGCGGTAAAAAACATAGGTTGCTCGGCAATGAAAGCGGCATGCTTGTCGCTAATATGATCCATGAAATCAGCCATCAACATTCTCCTTTGATGTGGTATTTCTAATAATGCCACACGGCCATGCGGCGGTCACCCATCAAAACCACATTCGCCCAAAATGCTATCCAAATAGCTTTTCTAACGGCGTAGCTAGGCGCCCAAATACTGCATAACAACAACAACGAAAAGCGCGATCAAAACGATGGAGCTGATCACAAAAACGCCAAACCGATGAAGAACACGATTGTAGGTGATGTGAATAAGAGAATGCAGAACCCGTAACCCGACATAGGTCCAAGCCAGCATTAGGGCGATATCGCTCACCAAGCCAGCAACCATTGCGCCGATGCACAGAACATAAAATAATACCGGCGCTTCAAACTGGTGATTGTAGTTTTCGGCAGCAAACCGAGCTGGCGCTGGTAGTGCCTGCAAAGATTTTTTATCCTGCATCACCTCGTTGGTTGGCTTTGTAGCGACCATGGCCGGTACCCGTCGGGCATATAAAACAAGCAGTGTTATTAACGTTAATCCAACCTGTGCCAGCACAGGCCCCATCATTACATTTGACATGATTTTTCCCTAAATTTAGTCGTTTTTGCATCTCGGGCGAGACAATGCGCCCGATCGAGGCCACTTTCCAACAATATTATTGTATGGCATCAATGCATCTATTGCAGAAGTAATAGGTGCAGGGAACAATCAGCGATGGAAATTCGGTCATACTCCAGCGAAGACTGGCCTGCGGTAGAGCGCATATACGCAGACGGTATCGCGACCGGGCTTGCGACTTTTGAAACGGTTCCTAAGTCTCAGGAGGCTTGGGAAAGTGGTAGCATACCTCACTCTGCAATTGTAGCCACAGAACCTTCAACCGGCAATATACTCGGCTGGGCAACACTTTGGTCAACGTCCAACCGAGCGGCTTATGCGGGCGTTGCCGAAGTCAGTTTGTATGTCGGTACAAATGCCCGTGGCCGCGGCGCAGGCAAAGCCTTATTAGGCGCTCTGATTTCAACATCTGAAAAATTAGGTATTTGGACGTTGCAAGCTGGTATTTTTGAAGAAAATTCACTGTCAGTTTTACTGCACGAAAAATGCGGCTTTCGGGTTGTGGGCACGCGGGAAAAAATCAGTGCACTCAAGGGTGAATGGAAAAACGTCATCCTAATGGAACGCCGCAGCACAATTATTGGCGTTTAATTTAGTCAGATAATCCCAATTCTGCGCGTTTTGCTTTGGTTAGTTTACCGGCAATAATTGAATGAGCTTCTTCAATATAGCTTTTGATATCATCATCCGACAGCGTTTCGTTCGAAGCCACCTGCACCCATTTGCCGCGCGCCAAATAGGGCGCAGGAATAACGCCCGGCAATTCGCAGAGAACCTGAAAACTCATTTCGGCGCATTTAAAGCTTATCTTCTCGTCCCTTCCCTCACCCCAAATGGAACATATGGCAAAGATTTTACCGCCTACTTTCCAAACCGAAGACCCACCCCATTGCACAACATTGGTGGTGGCCTTAAGACCAGCACAAAAATCGTTGAATGTTTCACGATTCATCACAGCCCTAAAACCCTTTCCGGTGGGCTTTCGCCCTGCTGGTGCGGGTACCGGGTTTGCCGCCTGTCGCGCGGCCCTTCGGTTTGCCGTGACTTAATCCCAGACCAAGTTCACCCGCTTCCAAACGCCTGATTTCGTCGCGCAATCGTGCTGCTTCCTCAAATTCCAAATTCTCAGCTGCGGTTTGCATTTTGCTGTTCAACTCTGCCAAATGCACCTTCAGGTTAGAGCCTACGCGGTGCTGTGCATCTTCGCCGATATCGACCGTAACATGGTCGCCCGACGCCACATGGCTCATCACATCGCCAACATTTTTGGAAATGGTAGTAGGCTTGATGCCATGTTCTAAATTGTAGGCTTCCTGCTTTTCACGGCGGCGATTGGTCTCGCTGATTGCGCGCTCCATCGATCCGGTTATCCGGTCAGCATATAGAATAACCCTGCCCTCAACATTGCGCGCTGCGCGACCAATGGTTTGGACCAAAGACCGCTCCGACCGCAGAAAGCCCTCCTTGTCCGCATCCAATATGGCCACCAGGCCGCATTCAGGGATATCAAGCCCCTCACGCAGCAGGTTAATGCCCACCAACACATCAAACGACCCAAGCCGCAAGTCTCGGATAATCTCAATACGCTCCAGCGTGTCGATATCGGAGTGCATATACCGCACGCGAATACCGTTTTCGTGCAAATATTCCGTCAAATCCTCAGCCATGCGCTTGGTGAGTGTGGTCACGAGCACGCGCAGGCCTTTGGCCGCCATGATACGCGCTTCATGCATCAGATCATCAACCTGACTTTCAACCGGGCGTATCTCGATTTCCGGATCAGTAAGACCCGTCGGACGGATCACCTGCTCGGCGAACACGCCGCCGGTTTGCTCCATTTCGAAATCGCCGGGCGTTGCAGACACATAAACGGTCTGCGGGCGCATGGCGTTCCATTCTTCAAACTTAAGCGGTCGGTTGTCCACGCAACTGGGTAGCCGGAAACCAAAATCAGCCAGAACAGATTTTCGTTTGAAGTCACCCCGGCTCATGCCGCTAACCTGATTGACGCTGACATGGCTTTCATCGACAAACAACAATGCATTCTCGGGAATATATTCAAACAGCGTTGGCGGCGGTTCGCCAGGATTACGTCCAGTCAAGTAGCGAGAATAATTCTCGATACCCGCGCAGCTGCCGGTGGCTTCCATCATTTCCAAATCAAAAGTGGTACGCTGTTCCAGCCGCTGCAGTTCCAGCAGGCGGTTTGCTTCTTCGTATTCTTTAACCCGCCCGTTCAGCTCATGCTTTATCTTCTTAACCGCTTGGTCCAGTGTTGGGCGCGGCGTCACATAGTGACTGTTGGCATATATTTTAATTGCTTCAAGCGACCGTATCTTTTCGCCGGTCAAAGGGTCGAATTCGATGATTTCTTCGATTTCATCACCGAACATCATCAAGCGCCATGCCCGGTCTTCCAGGTGACTGGGGAATATATCAATAACATCGCCGCGCACCCGAAATGTTCCGCGCTGGAAAGCGGCATCATTGCGAGTATACTGCATGGTCACCAAACGACGCAGCAAGTCTCGGTTATCAACCTCTTCACCCACTTTCAGGCCAAAGGTCATTGCAGTGTATGTTTCAACACTGCCAATACCGTATATGCAGGAAACCGACGCCACGATGATAACATCATCACGCTCCAAAATCGCCCGCGTTGCCGAGTGGCGCATGCGGTCAATCTGCTCGTTGATTGATGCCTCTTTCTCAACAAATGTATCAGTGCGCGGCACGTAAGCCTCAGGCTGATAATAATCGTAATAGGAAACGAAATATTCTACCGAGTTATTGGGGAAAAAGGCTTTAAACTCGCCGTACAGTTGGGCCGCAAGCGTTTTGTTGGGCGCCATAATCAGCGCGGGTCGCTGCGTTGCCTCAATAATTTTAGCCACGGTGAAGGTTTTACCGGACCCGGTAACACCAAGCAACACTTGATCTTGCTCCTGGGCCTTGATGCCCTCAACCAACTCAGAGATGGCAGTGGGCTGGTCGCCTGAAGGTTGAAAATCAGACACAACTTCGAAAGGCACACCGCCTTCCGATTTATCCGGCCTCATGGGCCGGTGCGGCACAAACGGACTGGTCACACTACCACCGGACTGCTCAGGGTTTTTCATATTCAAACTTCATTATAAAACAGGGTGCCTACTATAAATGTTCATGGTTTGTTTTCAAGCTGCAATTGCTGGCTAGTGATATGCAAAATAGATAAACGCCAAGCTCATTCTCTCTAAAGTTTGGTCGTTAGAAACAAATGCACAAATATTAACCATTGCTTATATTTTGTGCGATAATAGTACAGCAATATTGACCAAAAAAACAAACTTCATATTTTAATATATATATATCAAATACTTATCATTCCATTGATTTCTGGCACACACCTTGCTGATTAAGGAACTATAGAATTAGTTATTTCAGAAAATCCATTTCTCTCGGAGCAGGTCATGAGAAGTCAAAAAAAGGATATGGTCAGATCCTACCTATTTTTCGCCGGGTTAGGCAGCATTTTGCTAACGATTGCGCCAAGTGCATCAAGTCAAGATAGCGACGCCTTCAGTTTAAGTGGCAGTGCCACACTCGCCACTGATTATCGCTTTCGCGGCTTGTCCCTTTCAAATAAGGACACGGCCTTGCAAGGCAGTTTTTCTCTCAATCATGAGAGCGGGTTTTATCTCAGCACATGGGGCTCCTCCATTGAAAATTACAATGGCGCAGAATTGGAGCTGGATATTTACGGCGGTTATGCTGGCCAAATTGGCAATATCAGCACAAATGTAGGTTTCTACGCATACACCTACCCAGGGGCCACGGACAATACTGACTATTATGAAGTTTATGGTTCGGTTGGCGGTTCATTTGACGTGGTCAGTTGGACGGTTGGGGCAAACTATGCGTTTGATCAAGACGGCACCGGCAACCAGGACAATATTTATGTCTATCTGAACACGAGCGCCCCGATTGGTGACACGCCTTTTTCGGTCGCTGGTAACCTTGCATATGAAGACGGCGCATTCGGCACAAACAAATGGGATTGGCTTCTGGGGCTTTCCTATAGTTACAAACACTTCGCCTTATCAGTCAATTACATCGACACAGCGAACACAGGTTCCAGCGCAGGTGAAGCTGGTGTTATCGCAATGTTGTCAGCTAGCTTTTAGGAGGTCGCCTTACGAAACAAATTTCCATTTTAAGTATCTTCCCAGGTCTGGCATCCCAATGGCAGACCTACTAAACGGCAAGCCAACTTAATGGTTCTCTCCCCGGACAGTTTGCTCGCCGACTTCCACGCTCAGCACCCCAATGCTGAGTGGACTAAATGGCATGCTGGCGCAAGGTTCTCTCCCCAAACGCCAGCATGCCAATTTCATGTTGGTTACTTGCACGAAACCCCCGGGAACATGGCACAAATATATCCCCAAAATCAGACAACATTTGATTGCTCTCTGGCAAACTCAGCCCTAATGTGCCGATATAGTTTGCACTTCAGGCCGCCGGGCATACCCTATCATCAGGATCAAAGTCATGACGTTCATCTCAAAAACCCTAGACCGCATAAAACCTTCGCCCACTATGGCTGTCACCGCCAAAGCAGCCGAACTTAAGGCCGCCGGGAAAGATGTTATTGGCCTCGGCGCCGGTGAACCAGATTTCGACACGCCTGACCATATAAAGGACGCCGCCATTGAAGCCATTCGGGCCGGTGATACAAAATATACCAAAGTGGACGGCACGCCAGCTTGTAAAGCGGCTGTGATTGAAAAGTTCAGCCGCGAAAACGACCTCACGTTTGAAACCAACCAAATTACGGTGAATTCCGGCGGTAAACACACAATCTACAATGCTATGATGGCAACGCTGAACCCTGGCGACGAAGTCATTATACCTACGCCCTACTGGGTCAGTTATCCGGATATCGTTTTGTTGGCTGGGGGCACGCCAGTATTTGTGAATGCGTCACTGGAAACTCGTTTCAAAATGACACCTGAAATGCTGGAAGCGGCGATCACGCCAAAAACCAAGTGGCTGATTTTCAATTCTCCGTCCAATCCATCGGGCGCGGCCTACACCGAAGCCGAGATCAAAGCATTAGGCGAAGTACTTCAGCGCCATGAGAATGTCTGGGTTTTCTCGGATGATATCTATGAGCATGTTGTGTATAAAGGTTTTACTTTCAAAACCATGGCGCAGGCTGTCCCTGGAATTGCCCACCGCACACTCACCATGAACGGCGTTGCAAAAGCCTATGCAATGACCGGGTGGCGCATTGGCTATGCTGGCGGCGACGCCGCGCTCATCAAAGCAATGGCAAAAGTACAATCTCAGAGCACATCTAATCCGTGCTCAATAAGTCAAGCGGCAACCGTTGCAGCGCTTACGGGGACACAAAATTTTCTAAGCGAAAGAGCCGCCGTTTTCCAGGGCCGACGTGATTTGGTGGTAGAAATGCTCAATGCTGCTGACGGTCTGAACTGCCCTATGCCAGAAGGCGCATTTTATGTATACCCGTCCATCGCCGAATGCATAGGCAAATCAACGCCCTCCGGCAAGATAATTAATACAGACGAAGACTTCGTCACATATATCCTAGAAGACTACGGCGTGGCTGCAGTTCACGGCGAGGCCTTTGGCCTAAGCCCTCATTTCCGGGTTTCCTATGCCACATCAACCGAAGCTTTGACAGAGGCGTGTACCCGAATTCAGGATGCCTGTGCGAGGTTGAAATAATCGTCTCAATTCGCCGAACAACCATCTACGCGCTCACCAATCGGTCAGGGATAGCTAATAAATCGTTTAATACGATTTAAATATATAATTAAATCAATTTTACAGATTAATTAAACGTTCCTATCTTCATAGGATGTTCAAAAGGAGGACCTGCTATGTCAGATCAATTTAACCAAACCGACCAAAAGAAAATTGCGGAAAAGCTTAAACCTGTTCTCGCGGAAAGCGTTCAGCTATATATCGCTACCCAGAATGTACATTGGAATGTCACCGGCCCGATGTTTCAAGCTGTCCATGCTTTAACTGAAGAACAGTATCTCGAGCTGGCACCGGCCATCGACGAAATTGCCGAACGTATCCGCGCCTTGGGCCAAAAAGCACCTGGCACTATGGCACAATATATAGCACTTGGTTCAATTGCAGATAGCGATGAAAATGCCACCGCCGAGGAAATGGTGCGCGCCCTGCTCCAGGGCCACAATCAATTGGTGGGTCGTATCCGCCCTCTAGTGGCCGAAGCCGCTGAAGTGAACGACGAAGTAACTGCCGGATTACTTACAGACCGGTTGACCGTTCATGAAAAAGCCCAATGGATGCTTGGCGCCATGTTAGGCGAATAACAGCGATTGTTTTAGCCATAAACCCGGTGTCCTCGACACCGGGAAATTAAGCCCAAAATACCGTTAGCTTATCTTAGGCCAGACTACCCTTGATGCCGCCCAATCCCCATGCTATTAGCCGTCTATTAAGAATGATTATCATATTCTATTGGACATCTCTTTCATGAAAGCAACCATGCCACACCAGCAACTTGGCAATTGCAAACCCGGATTTGCCGGAACGATCAGTGGCTTCTCTACCGATGACAATAATATCGAGAGCGCTGCGGTTGAACAGTTGAGAGAAATGGGCTTTGCAGAAGGGTTGGCCGTTGCCATCTTGCACCAAAACCCTTTCGGGCGTGACCCTATTGCTGTTCGCGTCGGTTCCATGACTGTGGCGCTGCGTCGCCGGGAAGCCAACCTGGTGCAGGTGACAAAAGCATGAATGATCAGATAAACTCTGACGCGACAATACTTCCTGTTGTTGCCGTAGTTGGCAACCCTAATTGCGGAAAATCAGCCCTATTCAATGCGTTGACAGGTCTCCGCCAGAAAGTCGCTAACTACCCCGGTGCAACGGTTGAACGGCGCAGTGGCCAAATCACGGGTGCAGGTAATCTTACGCTGATTGACCTGCCGGGGTCCTATAGTCTCAACGCCCGAAGCGCCGACGAAGAAGTAACCCGGCAAGTCGTTACTGGCACGCACGAAATTGAGGCGAAGCCTGATGTAATACTCAGCGTTGTAGATGCAACAAATTTGGCGCAGCATCTTAGATTTGTGCTGGAATTGCGCGAATTGGGCATACCGATGGTTGTCGCCCTAAACATGACTGACTTGGCTGCGCGCGAGAAAATTTCGATTGATGTTGCGGCCTTATCAGCAAGGATTGGCATTCCAGTAATAGAAACAGTTGCCGTAAGGAAGAAAGGCCTGCAAGATCTGCAATCCGCTCTAAGCAAAGCGGCACTTGCTCCTGCACCGAGCAGGGTTGATTTCGGTCAAACCGTTCAACAGCGCCAGAAATCAGCCAGAAAAATAGCCGACGCCGCAATCATAAGCGAAGGCATTGGGCACCGAACAACACGCCACATTGATCAGATACTCCTCAACCCAGTTATTGGGCCGATCACACTGTTTGGTCTGCTTTTTCTTATGTTTCAAGCGGTGTTCTCCTGGGCAGAAACACCTATGGACCTGATAGAGGCTGGTATTGGCGCGACACAGTCGTTCCTCCTTAGCGCTTTACCAGACGGTTTGTTTCTGAGTTTTTTAAATGACGGCATTCTGGCGGGTGTCGGTGCGGTGGTGGTATTTCTGCCTCAGATTTTGATTTTGTTTTTGTTCATTCTTGTGCTCGAATCTACCGGCTACATGGCTCGTGCTGCCTTCATCATGGACCGGCTGATGGCATCTGTTGGCTTGAATGGCCGAGCCTTCATTCCGTTGCTATCCAGTTTTGCATGTGCTGTCCCCGGCATTATGGCTGCACGCTCAATCGCCAATGAACGAGACAGACTGACGACCATTTTAATCGCACCTTTGATGACCTGCTCGGCGCGCCTACCGGTTTACACCGTCATAATCGCCGCCTTCATTCCTAACCAAACCGTTGGCTGGGGTATTGGCCTGCAGGGACTTGTGATGTTCGGTTTGTATTTGGCGGGCATTCTGGCTGCCCTCGTGATGGCCGCGGTGTTGAAACGAACGGTTGCCAAAGGCGAAGCAGACACATTTTTGCTTGAGTTGCCCAAATACCAAAGTCCGAACATCAGATTTGTATTAATCGGTCTATACGAGCGCGCGCGTGTGTTCCTGCGCAGAGCAGGTACAATTATTTTGGTCTCTACGATCGTTCTCTGGGGATTGGCGATTTACCCTGCTGCACCCATCGGCGCCACTGAACCAGCCATTTCCTATAGCCTGGTTGGCATAATTGGCAGCGCGCTAGAAGTGATTTTTGCGCCGATCGGTTTCAATTGGGAAATATCCGTCGCCCTCGTGCCGGGCATGGCTGCTCGCGAAGTCGCTATCGCCGCCCTCGGCACGGTTTATTCTCTGTCTGGCAGTGAAGCCATGATCGAGGCCGGATTGGTTTCGGTTTTAAACAGTGCCTGGTCTCTGCCCACGGCATTGTCTTTTCTGGTCTGGTTCATATTCGCGCCGCAATGTTTATCAACAATCGCGGTAACGCGCCGTGAAACCGGCGGCTGGAAATGGCCTGCCTTTATGGTTGCGTACCTGTTTGTGCTTGCTTACGGTGCGTCATTCATAACTTTCCGAACCGCGACCTGGTTATTGGGCTAGCGCTGTTTCGGCAAACTTAAACTGACTGCCATTTTTGTGCGGTTCAGTCACAAAAAGGGGGAATTCTCGTGAAAAACTTATTAGCTGGCTTGTCTGTTTTGGCATTAACGGCTTGTTCTGGCGAACAGGAGCAAGCGCCTGACTATGGCGCAATGGCAAATCGCATCGCTGCTGAAACCATCATCGTCGATGGCCATATTGACGTACCTTACCGCTTAAACACGACTTGGGACGATGTGTCAGGCCCCACGGAAACCGGTGATTTTGACTATCCGCGCGCCGTATCGGGCGGCTTGAATGCCCCTTTCATGTCCATATACACACCCGCAGAACTAGACGGCACGCCTGCAGCCAAAGAGCATGCTGACAAAATGATTGATATTGTCGAGCGTATTGCTGCGGAATCGCCCAATAAATTTGCTGTCACTAAGACAGTTGCGGAAGTTGAAGCTGCTTTCCGGAATGGCCAGATAGCGTTGCCCCTAGGCATGGAAAATGGCTCTCCCTTAGTAGGAGATATTGCAAACCTGGATCATTTTTATGAGCGAGGTATCCGCTACATTACCTTAGCTCATTCCAAATCTAACAAAATATCAGATTCGTCCTATGACCCAGAACGGCAGTGGGACGGGCTTTCAGAGTTCGGTGAGCAAGTGGTTAAACGCATGAACGAGCTGGGTATCATGGTTGATATCAGCCACGTATCCGACGATGCTTTCTGGGATGTGATGAAAATTACCGGCACGCCTGTCATTGCTTCTCACTCATCAGCCAGAAATTTCACCCCTGGCTTCGAGCGCAACATGGATGACGACATGATCAAAGCCCTTGCCACTAACGGCAGCGTGATCATGATCAATTATGGCTCGTCTTTTGTGACTGAGGCAGCTAACCAATATCGGCCCAAACTTGCTGAGGCCTATACGGCGCACCGCGAAGCAGAAGGGATAGAAGACACGCCAGAAGCACGTACAGCTTTTGCTGCCACCTACGCTGTAACGTCGCCCTATCCATACGCGACGCTAGACGAAGTATTAGACCATTTTGATCATGTTGTCGCGCTCGCTGGCATTGATCACGTCGGAATTGGTTCAGACTATGACGGTGTTGGCGACAGCCTTCCCGTTGGTTTGAAAGATGTGGCCAGCTATCCTGCGCTTGTTGAAGGGCTTCTCAAGCGAGACTACAGCGAAGAAGACGTGAAGAAGGTTCTGTCCGGCAATGCATTGCGGGTTTGGCGCACAGTGGAAGAGTTTGCCGCCGCTCAATAATACCAACTCTTCGATGATAAACGCCTAGCGAACTAAAAGCCGCCTTTTTGGGCGGCTTTTTGCTGACTTCGAGGAGAGCAACCAGCCAATAAGGTGCATGCAATACCGAGCCAAACGTATTTACCTTGTAATTGGCCACACCTTGACTATCGTCGTCATGTTCCCCTGGGGAGAGGAACATAGTTCGAATTAACAGGTGCGGGGAACAATATGAACGATATGAACAAAGTTGACGGTTCGAATGAAATTTCAGACCGCATAAAATGGTACACGCTCGCAATCCTGACAATTGTATACGCCTTCAACTTTATCGACAGACAAATACTTGTCATCCTACTCCCCCTCATCAAGGCAGAACTAAACCTGAGCGACACTTACCTTGGACTATTGTCCGGCATCGCCTTTGCCCTGTTTTATACCATCCTCGGCATACCGATTGCGCGCCTTGCTGACCGCAGCAACAGGCGCAATATCATTGCCATCGCCTTAACGGTTTGGAGCGCGATGACTGTGGTATCCGGGATGGCACAGAACTTCGTACAGCTGTTGTTCGCGCGCATGGGGGTCGGCGTTGGCGAAGCCGGTGGCAGCCCTCCTGCACACTCCATGATCTCGGACCTGTTCGAGCCCAAGAAGCGTGCCACAGCGCTAGCAATCTATTCTGCCGGGTTATACCTCGGCGTTGTCATCGGCTTTTCTGCGGGCGGCTATTTGGGCGAAACCTTCGGCTGGCGCAATACATTTTTTATTGTTGGCATCCCTGGCGTACTACTAGCACTGATCTTGTGGACAACCGTCCCGGAACCGGCCAGGCCAAATAGTGTTGCCGGTGATACAGGCCCAAGCTTTCTAGATACTCTCTCGCACGTCATGAAGCTAAAGTCGTTTCTATTCATCGCTTTTGGCTGCTCGCTGTCCGCATTTATAAGCTATGGTACCAGCAATTTCATGCCCAGCTATATGGTTCGCTACCATGAGTTTCCGCTCACCGAAATTGGTATCTGGCTTGGCATCACTGGCGGCGGAGGCGGTATCATTGGTACGTTTCTTGGTGGATATCTGACGGACAAAGTTGGCAAAAATAACCCCAGTTGGTATTTGTGGCTGCCTGGACTAACCGCCGTTGCAAGCATCCCATTCGCTGTGTTCGCTTTTAACACCGACAACACACCGCTAATGCTGGCCAGCTATTTTGTGACTGCTATTCTTGGCACCCTCTATCTCGCGCCGTCGATTGCTGTATTGCACCGTCTTGTAAATCCTCGAATGCGTGCCATGACATCTGCATTGTTGTTTTTCGTCCTGAACTTAATAGGTTTGGGTGCTGGGCCGGTGGTGATCGGCATGCTTAGCGACGGATTTGAAAGCCTTCGATTTGCACTGACAATCGGTGCCGGCGTTGCACTACTCAAAGGGTATCTCTTCTGGGTTGGTGGCAAAAGACTGCCCGCAGACATTGAAGCAACCAAACACCTGTCAAGCGATAGCTAGCGGGAAGAGGGATACGAAGAATTTGAACGACACAGGCTCAAGTGAAAACAATGCACGTTTCTAAACTCGAAATTAGCATAGTCGGCCTCTTGCTTGCCTTGGCCAGTGCCCATGCCCCCTTGGGAAATATCGGCTTTCTGCTAATCGTCGGACACATAGTATCGCTTCTGATTTTGTTCATTCTCAGCAGCAGCATCATTGCCAAATTTAACGAGCAAGTGGCACGCGTTTTTTTTGCAGTTATCGCGCTCGCACTAACGACTGAAATGATAATTCAGTTTCTAACCGGGCTACACTTGAACTGGTTCGTCATCAGCTTGCTCATGGAAGGCAGCCTCAGGCAAAACACCGGCATTTCGCCCGTATTATTCGGCGCAATCTTATTGTCAACAACCGCAGGGCTGTATTGGGCGAGTTCAAAGTTCAGTACGACAGCCACCCTATTACGGGCACCAACAATGTTAGTACTGGGGCTTATTGCTGCTGGCACCACCCAAATGATATACGCAACGGCTTATTATCATGGGTCAACAGATGCAGTACAGGCGCGGCGCAGCATGCCCTTCTTCTGGACGTTACACCCCTACCAAGCCAATATCCTATTGGAATATATATTTGAGCCGCGTGATGAAAATCCCTTTTCCCTGTCGAAGGTAAAGGCAGCAGGTCGGGTTTTAGATATTGAACCAAAAGTTTTGACCCCCTTAGCTAGTCGCGCCGGCGAATCTATTCCCAACATTTTAATCATCGTAACCGATAGTCTTCGATCCACGGACATTCGACAAAAGCCTAACTTAGCGTCCACACTGCTTTCCGCCGCCAATAAAGGGCTTTTCTCGCTGGACCACTATAGTGTTTCCAATTGTACGCACTTCTCACTTTACAGCATGGCGACGGGCGAACTGCCAACACGTTACGGTGCAGCGAGAGATAAAAAGATTGAAACAGGCTTTTTTTCCGAGCTCGCCGCTGCCGGTTATCAGGTTAGCACGGCTGAGTCTGTGTCCCTGGATTGGTATGACCTATCCGACATTATATTACCTGTAGAATCAGATCGATGGATTGGTGACAATGAGGATACCCTGGAGAATGACCAAAGTGTAACGGAAAAAACCATTGAAAAAATAAGTGAATGGCAACAGTCAGATATACCCGGTCTGCATCTCGCCTATTATTTCGGCACACATTACCCCTACAGCGACACACTTAATGCTTCAACATCAACAAAATTGGAAGCATACGAAACAGCAATCAGTCGTTTCGATGTTGAGCTTGGCAAAATTTTTACCGCTTTGGAAGCGAGTGGTGCGCGCGATGATACTCTGGTGATTGTTACCTCAGATCACGGTGAGGAATTCCGTGAAAATGGCATTGTTGGGCACGCAAGTCGGTTAAGCATGCAACAAGTTCAAGTACCACTACTTGTTTTGGGCGCCGCAAAATCGCAAGGCATACCAAACTCTCACCTAGACATACCGGAATTGATTTATTCAGCAATTGAACCAACCCGGCCCGAAAAGAAACCATCTGAAAACATATACCTGGCTAACTGTGGGTATGACTTTCCAAGCGGGTTTTCAGTTCTTAAATCCTCGGGCCGTTTCGATTTTGATTTTGACAATGGGTATTTGGTGCCGATCAGTTCTGGAGGAAATCACTCCCCCGTTGATGGAAGGGCCGCTGCGGCAGAGCTGCTGAAAGCTATTCGTTAACTCGAAAATCCAGTATGGTAGGGTTGATCAGTTGCATAACGCCGATCTCGGCAGCTGACCGAATGATCATATTCCCGTGCTATTTAGCACCATCTGAACAACATGTTTTTTGGCATCTTCAAACTGTTCATCGGACAAACGCCGACCACCATTCATGATGGTAATCTGGGTTTCAAAATCAGCGTAATTTTGGGTGGTCGCCCACACCATGTAAAAGAAGTACCGAGCGTTAAATGGTTTCAGCTTCCCCTGCTCAATCCATTTTTCCAAAACACGCTCGCGGCTTATCAACCAAGGTTTAACTGTATTTTCCAGATAGTCTTTAAGGAAAGGTGCCCCCGACGCCATTTCTATTGCCCAAAGGCGCGAACCGTTCGGGCGTAATCGTGCCAAATCCATCTTAGAATTCACATACTCTTCAATGGCAAGCCTTGGGTCGTTAGTCGCATCAAACGTATCTGCTGCATGTAGCCAAATCGAGCAAACATCCTCAATCACCCGCCGGTACAATTCTTCTTTCGTGCCAAAATAATAATAAACATTTGGTTTGGGAACATTAGCTCGCTCAGCAATCAAGCCAACGCTTGCACCCTTAAAGCCTTTTTCCGCAAAAACACTTTCAGCGGCCTCAAGAATTTTGGCAACATTCTCACGCCTTATGCTGGCCTTGTGCACAGCAACATTATCGGCTGGGTAGTTCATTACCATTTCCTCAAATTACGCAGGTAAAGCTCGCAGTACAGTGCCGACAATACTGAAAAACAAAATTTAGAACAGGATAAACCAATTTGGGATCGGTTCGCTGCAAATAAATTATTGTCTTAACAAAAAAGCGCCCGGGAGGAACCCGAGCGCTCTGTTTTTAAGTACCCGTTCGATTTAGAACTTGTATTTGAGACCAAACTGGATGCGCCATAGCGTATCACCAGTATCGATATCTTCGTTAATCGCAGTTGGATTACCAGCACCATCAAGATCGAAATCCCGATATACATAGATTTGATTTCCATTTGCATCTGTTACGATATCCGCGGCTAGCACATCAATACCTTCGCCTGTGTTACTTGTGTTCACAAAACGCTTAACACCAGCACCCCGGCCAAAGAAGTTGAGTACATTCTCAAAGTCGATAAACAGCAGGAACTGATCTTTGTCTGTAAAGCCAAAGCCAGGAAGTTCTTGTTGGAAACGAATATCGAGGTCTGCATTCCAAGGCTGCTTGAATGATGTACGAGGTACAATACCACCAGCATACTGAGACAGATTATTTTCTTCGACAAAGTTGAAGAATGCGTCTGCATCAATAGCTGAGAAGTCTACAAGCGGATCGGTTGGGCCAGTAGGAATGTAAAGTAAGCTACGTGCTTCATCATCACTATCACCGAAAGTGTTGCGTGAAGTGGCCGCATCAAACACGAACGATAGTGGCCGCCCGGAGTTTGCACGGAAGAAGAAGCTCAAGCTTGATGTCAAGTCATCAAAGAAGTCTTCACGGAAAGTCGTGCTAACAACAATGTTGTGCATATTAGTGAACGTAGAGTTACCAACCGGCACATTGTTAAAGTCAAACGTGCCGACTTCTTCAAAGTTTGAACCTGCAGTAGAACTGGTACCTGGGTTACCAACATTTGCATCAGCATATGCATAACCAGCACGGAAGCTCATAGACGACGTATCAGTGAAATCAAACGTCTTTGAGAATTGCGCTGACACAGAGTAGTTGTCACCGTTGCGACCATCAGCTGCGTTGGTCAAAACAATGTTCTGACCAAACCCGCCTGCAAAACAATCGGCAGTCGTACCAGAATACCCACGCAAATCGTCATTCAATGTGGCATTACACCCAGCTGCTGTCGGGTCAATACGTGCATAGATAGGACGACCATCCGGTGCAGTTTCACCCGTTGCAGCAATACTAAGGTCTACGAAATCTACAGCGTTTCTGTTTTTACCATAGATAAAGTCCACATTAATTTGCCAATCGTTGAAGAAGTCCGCATCCCAATTTTGTGTATAGTGTGAAACGCCGATACTGAAACGGTCCTGGCTAGGTGGCTTAAAGTTCGGGTCAGTTGCAGCAACGTCAGCCAAGTTTGCCTGAGCTTGTGCTTGCTGCTCAGCGGCAATACAGGCTGGAATACCGGTGAATGAACCACCTTGCAGAACTTGAAGGTCTGCAGCAGTACAAATCTCGTCGCCGGTTGCATTACCAAAACCGATAGCACCACCAAAGTTCTGGAAAGAGTTCGCAAACCACACTGTTGGATCACCACCAGAGAAGCGCGCATAGCCACCAGTAATCGTTGTATTTCCGTACTCTTCAGGCAGTTCCCAGCTGAAACCAAGGCGGGGCTGGAATACACTCAAGCCGTCAAAAGCTTGCGTATTTGCAAATCCGAAGCGGTTTTGGAACACTGGGTTACTGATCGGAGAGTCGCCTGACTTATAGAAATCATAGCGAATGCCACCAGTAACAATCAGGTTATCGGTTGCTTGCCACTCATCCTGAATATAGAGCGAGTGAATATCACGAGAAAACTGTGCCGCGGCATCATTCGCGTTTCCAGTGAAGGAGCCGTTACCACGAATATCGCGAGCAAGGCCAGCTTCAAGCGCATCAATGTCATCAAACAGGATCGTACCGGTTGCATTGATAATGAACAGGTTAAACACATCAAGGCTGTCAAGTTCGTAACCGGCAGTGATTGTGTGGTTGCCCGTTACATAATCAGCTTTAAGTTTGATCTGATCAACTTCAGTATCGAGTTGGTTCGCGCTACGGAATACACCAGGACCAGACGCAAAGTCTTGGCCAAAGAATTCGTTACCAAATGAACCAATTGCGATACGTGGAATTGGGTTAGCTTCCTGAGCTTCACCGCCACGAGTTGGGCTTTGAATGTCACCAACAGTGTTGCGAGATGCGCGAATTTCTGTCGAGAAATTGTCAGTCCAGTTTGAGAACAAACGAACAGCGTACGTATCAGATACAGAACCACGGTCTTGGAAGTTGTCCTCGAACGTGAATTCACCGCGTCCACTGCCTATATCATCACCAAGCAACTGGTTTTCTTCTAGGCGTCCATAAGAAGCTTCTAGACGGTGCTGATCGTTAATCTGCCAATCAATGCGACCGAAGAACCGGCGACTAGTTTGCGGAAGTGAACTCACAATTGCGCCTGGATCACGACCATAGCTGTTGATCAAAATGTTGCGGATACGTTCTGCTTCTGAAACTGTTACGCCGCTTTCGTTAGCAAAACCACTACCGATTGGACCTTCATCCTGAATACCACCACTGCTGGTTTCTTCGTATGAACCATAGAAGAACAATGAGTCTTCAATGATTGGGCCGCCAAGTTCTGCACCCCAGTTATAGTTATTAAAGTCAGACTGAATCACCTGATCATTAATCTTGTCACCGGTGAAGCCATCACCTGTGTACAGGAAGAATGCAGATCCGGTGAAATCATTCGTACCAGACTTGGTTACAACATTAATATTACAACCAGTGAACTGACCGTATTCCACGTCAACCGGGGAAAACTCTACAGATGTAGCAGCGATCGTATCAAACGGAATTGGGAACGTATTACGGGCCAGGTTTCCAGAGGAGTTCAAACCAAATGGGTCAGCTGCACGCACACCGTCAATTGTGAATGAGTTCACACGGTTGCTGCCACCAAGACATGAGATGCCGAAGCCTTGTCCACCGCTACCACGGCCGATGTTTACACGAGGATCAACACGGATAACATCGCGGATTTGACGGCTAACAGACGGTGCAGCTTCAATATCAGTTAGGTTAAATGCTGAGCCTGGGCCGATGGCTAAATTTGTAATAGATGCCGCACTCGCTACAACAACAATCTCTTCGATGCCTACTTGTGCAGCAGACAAAGCGAGATTAAAGCTCGCGGTATTACCTAATGATGTATTGACGTCGGTGACCAAGATATCTTCATATTGGCCGCCGCTTACGCGAATAGTATACGGGCCACCAACCGTCAGCGAGCGAACACTGAAGTTACCGCTAGCATTTGTTGTCGTCGTTTGGCGTGCGCCAGTACGTGTATCAACCACGACGACGGCATAACCAACAGCAGGATCACCTGCTGGAGTTGTAACCGTACCACGGATTGACGACGTAATTTCTTGCGAAATGGCTGGCACCGAGGCTGCCATAGCAGCCAACGCCACACCACTACACAATGTAGTCTTAAATAGGCGATTCATTCCCTTAGCTCCGTTAAAATGGTTGCAGCCAGACCACAGGTCGTACCGGCTACCCCCCAATTGCCCTCTGTACCGAGGATCAAACTAGTTTCACACTAAACCCAGCGTCTAACTGACCAAATCCTGACTAAAAGGTCAAGACCCACATGGAAGCCGCATAAACGCTGACTTGCGGCACCTTGTATCAGCCATTCTTTTCAGTTTTTTGACGAAAGTGTCAAGAATCGACGCTATATGTTGTGTGTCGTCGGCAAGATAGCGCAAAACTGTTGCTAAAAAGCGACATTGACCCTTCTTTGGGCTTCCCCAGTTTCCGATTTAAGCATCCCAATCACCTGTCGCGAGGTCCAATCGATGTCAAGGATGCCGTAATTGGCCTCGCCGTATAGGTCCCCAACCTGATTCGGCCCGGTTTCCTCGACTCGCTCTTTATCAGGGTTCCAATTGGACCAAGGCAAATTAAGCGAACTGGAAGTTATTTCCGTAAGTATAATGCCCGAACCTATGTCCTGTCGGTACAAACCACCCACATGACGATCACCCGATAAAACAACCGTATTTGAAGCGCCACTGTCCCGTATCAAGGAAAACAACTTCTCGCGCTCCAATGGCATAGTGCGCCATGCTTCCCAGCCATGGCCATCTGCTATCACCTGAATAGAAGACACAAGTATGCGCAGGTCTGCCGGTTGCTCAAGTTGTTCTTTTAGCCAAGCCCACTGTGCGATACCAAGCATGGTCTTCGTCGGGTCCGCATCAGGCACATAGCGTTCTTTTCCTACAACGCCCGGTTCGTCCGACTCCTTCAGACCAGACCTGAACCAGCGGGTGTCCAGCATAATAACCTGTATGCGCCGACCGGATGGACCGAAGGTTGCTGCATGATAAACACCGGGCCGCGTCACCATTTCGGTGTCTTGCGGCACGCCAAGGGTTTCAAGCATCAATTCTTTTGCATCAACTTTGAGACCAAACTCAACGCCAGCATCATTTTTACCAAAATCATGATCATCCCACGTGGAAAGCATAGGCACACTGGTTCGAAATGGTGCAAAGTCGGCATGTTTGTCAAGCACACCGTATGCATACTCCAGCTCCGCGCGAGTGAAATTCTCCACGCTCCGCCCTCTATTTCTATCGGCGTAAACATTGTCCCCCATAAAAAGAAACAACTCAGGGCTTTCCGAAGCGATTGTGTTCCAAATCGGCTGCGGCAGTTCTTCATCGGCACAGGAGCCGAATGCGATACGCGTAAGAATGTTTTCAGGATGAGGCAAAGGAGCAATTTTCGGTTCAGCACTATAAACGTTGTCTGATAGTATCATGCTGTCTGATAATATCATGATGGCAAGAATTGCTGCTATCCTCATCGTTTCTATCCTCTTGAGCTTTACTCAACTTTGGCAAACACAGCGTTCAGATAACCAGCTAGCCTGACCCCGCCTTTAGACAACTGAGATTTAATCGTTGGCATATACTTGTATACATAGTCCCAGGACAAAATACCGTGGCTGTTGGCATAAATATCATCGCGCATTACAAGCCCTTCATGAACCCAATCAATGGGTTTGGCTTGCTGCCAGTCCGTGATCATTTCAGGCTTAATCTTGCGATCAAGAAAGCGGGTCCATTCAGTAAAAGAAAGAGCCCTGTGGTCAATCAAATGTTCGTCCCATAGGCGGTGCAAATTTGTCAGTTCTTCCATGAAGACCAGATCAATCCGGTTGCCGCCGCGGTCTCCCGGGTGGCCCACATGCATTGGCTGATGCAAGTCACCGATAATATGCACCACAAACCATATAGCCCGGCGTTTTTCATCAGCCGATGACGATGGATTCTTTAAAACGTCGGTAAATTTGGCAAGTGCCGTCAGCGCATCACCCGCAGGATTTTTCTCACTCTCTTCGTATGTTTGGCCAGGCGGCACATTTATATAATGATAAACGTTTGCCTCTAATTTCCAGAAGTCGTCAGGGTTTGACCGCATCTCATCTGGCATTGTAGCGGCTTCGGCCATAAATTCATCGCCGAGTATCGCGTCCACAGCTCGCCGTGCTTCTGGTGTTAAATGTTTGTAGGCCAGTTCCGCCACAACCCGATGCCCGGTGGGGCCGTATGCTGTAGCAGAGGGCGCCACCAGCCCAACTATCATTAGAAAAATTACAAGAAAACGCATCATTCACTCCCTGTCGTTATTTTATTGGCGAGCACATTAAGCAGGTTTGCCTTCCACCAACGGCGAAACACCAACGTGGCTTGCAATGGTTTGTCCGATGTCGGCAAAACTATCGCGTCTGCCACCACTACCTATTTTGAAATTGGGGCCATATGCCACAAACGGAATAAACTCCCGCGTATGGTCTGAACCAGGCCATGTGGGATCGCAGCCATGATCTGCAGTTAAAATAACCAAATCATCAGGCTGCATTTTGTCCAGAAACTCAGGTAAACGACGATCAAAATACTCAAGCGCATTTGCATAGCCTGCGACATTGCGCCGGTGGCCAAAATTCTGATCAAAATCAACAAAGTTAATGAATGTCAAAGAACCATCCTGTGCTGTTTTCTGGCATTCAAGACTAAGGTCAAAAAGACCGTCCAGCCCATTGGCCTTAACTTTCTTGGTCAAACCGCGGTGGGCAAATATATCTGCTATCTTACCCACCGAAATAACTTCACGGCCTTCAGCCTCCATAACATCCAGCAATGTATCCCCGTGCGGCGGTGTTGCAAGATCGCGGCGGTTTCCGGTTCGAGCATATTCACCGTCTTTACCGAGAAATGGCCGTGCGATCACACGTCCAATTTCATATTCATCCACCAGTTTACGCACCACGCCGCAAACCTCATATAATCGCTCCAGGCCAAAGTGCTGTTCGTGTGCTGCAACCTGAAACACACTATCGGATGATGTGTAGACAATGGGCTTACCCGTCGCCACATGCTCATCACCCAGTTCATCAAGAATGTCTGTTCCAGAAGCAGCTTTATTGCCCAGCACACCGGGAATGCCGGTCTTCGCAATCAGGTCGTTGATCAATTTGTCAGGAAAACTTGGAAATTCTGGTTTAAAATAACCCCAGTCAAATTCCACAGGCAGCCCCGCCATTTCCCAATGCCCAGACGGTGTATCTTTACCGAATGATCGCTCTGCACAAGCGGCATAATAGCCCTTAATATCTTCGCTGTATTCGGTTCCCGGATGAACTTTACCCGTTGCCAGTTCCGCCGCTTTACCCAAACCTAAGGCAAGCATATTGGGGATCTCTATTGGTCCCGGTTTTGGTCTATCCTCTGCCACGTGTCCTGCTGCACACCACTCGGCAATATGGCCGAAAGTATCTGCGCCAACGTCGCCGAATTTGTCGGCGTCAGGCGCTGCACCAATACCAAAACTATCCAAAACCATTATGAATGCTCGTGCCATGACTAGACCTCTATAATTTCTGAAACAACCGGCAACAGTTTGGGCATCTTACCGCCAATAGTAACAGCGCTTCTTACTGCTGCAGCCGCAATCTCGGCGCTTGCTTCGTCATGGGTTCGCACATGGGCCAATGGTTTACCAGCACCAACACTGTCTCCAATTTGGCAAATATGAGTAAGTCCAACCGCATGATCAATTTTAGCCGTCGGGTCGGTTCGCCCACCACCCATCGCTACAACAGCCATACCAATAGCGCGCGTATCCATTGCGGTCACATAACCATCGGCCTGGCTTTCAACCACAAATTCAACCGGTGCCACAGTAAGCTTACTTTGGTAACTGGAAAGAATATTATTACCGCCTCCTTGAGCCGCCACCATCTTTTCAAAAATTTCGGCGGCAGAACCATTTTCCAGCACATTTTTCGCTTTGATCGTGCCTCGCTCCACGTTTTTCTCTACGCGTGACAGCACCAGCATATAGGCCGCAAGTGCGATTGTAACGTCAAGCAATCGCTGCTCAGCCTCGCTTGGATTGGTCAAGAACTCAATAGTTTCCAAAACCTCAACTGCGTTTCCAGCCGTTCTACCAAGCACCTGATTCATGTCCGTTAGCAAAGCAGTTGTCGGCGTTCCCGCAGCATTCGCAACCCGCACAATATTCTGCGCCAACTGTTTGGCTTTTTCGTGCGTGTCCATAAAAGCACCAGTGCCAAACTTTACATCCATAATCAGCGAATTAAGTCCAGCGGACAATTTTTTTGATAATATAGATGCCGTTATTAGCGGTATGCTCTCCACAGTCGCTGTCACGTCGCGCACCGCATAAAATCGCTTGTCGGCCGGCGCCAGTTCTCCGGTTTGCCCAATAATGGAACATCCCACTGTTTTGACAATTTCTGCAAATCGGTCAATGCTCGGGTAAGGATCATAACCAGGTATGGCCTCAAACTTGTCAAGCGTACCACCCGAATGCCCCAAACCACGCCCCGATATCATGGGCACCAAGCCGCCACACGCGGCTACAATCGGCGCAAGCATCAAGCTAACTTTGTCACCGACACCGCCGGTTGAGTGTTTATCTACAATCGGTGCATCAGCATCAAAGCCGAGCTTCGTCCAATCAATAACATCGCCAGAATCCCGCATCGCAAGCGTTAAGGCAGCGCCCTCGTCCGGGCTCATGCCGTTGAAAAATATCGCCATTGCGAATGCCGATATCTGGCTATCAGCCACACGTCCATCGGTAATCCCGGCAACAAAACGGCTAATTTCGTCCTGGCTTAAAAGCTCACCGTCACGCTTACGGCGAATAATTTCCTGCGGTATCAATATTTCTGTCATACGACCTATTTCTATTTCGCCGTTTCGGCAGTGTTAAGGTTTTCAGGCCCAAAGGAATGAGGCAACAAAACACCAATATCGGTTTCCATAATTACCTTCCCTCCGACATCACAAATCGTCACCGGAATATCTTGAGAGTGCGCAAATTCTCGTATTTGCTGACGGCAACCACCGCAAGGCGTACAAATATCTTGGCCCGGTCCCGCAACAACAACATGAACAATTTTTCTGCCGCCGCCCATTACCATATTACCGATGGCGTTGGCTTCCGCGCAAAACCCAAGCGGATAGGCTGCGTTTTCAACATTACACCCAGCGTATATTGATCCGTCCTCAGCCAACAGTGACGCACCAACAGAATAGCCTGAATAGGGCGAGTAGGACTGACCTCGTGCTTCGACGGCCGCTGCAATCAGTTTCTTCATATTTTCCTCGGTAACAATTGTCACGTTAACGATCCTTTTCATACGGTATCCCGCTGGCTCTTGGCGCGGTGGTTTTACCCGCAAACCCTGCCAAAATGATGACGGTGATCACATATGGCAGCATGATGGTAAACTGAACCGGAATTTCACCAATTACCGGAAAACTAACGCCCTGAAGCCTACCCTGCAACGCATCAACAAAAGCAAATAATAGACAAGCTAACAATGTGGGAACCGGTTTCCACCGGCCAAATATCATCGCCGCCAGGGCCAAAAAGCCTTTTCCCGCAGACATATCCCTAATAAAACCAGCCCCCAGCGCAGTCGACAAAGCACTGCCAGACATGCCGCACAAAACCCCCGCAATTATCATTGCCTGATAGCGAATCAAGGCAACTGAGATACCCGCCGTATCCACTGCCTCAGGGTTTTCCCCTACTGCCCGAAGACGAAGGCCAAACCGAGTGCGGTAAAGTATCCAGGTAACAATTGGCACCATGGCAAAAGCGAGATAAGTAAGGAGCGAATGACCAGATAGTAGGTCACTATATAGTTCGCCAATTAATGGTATATTTTCCAAGGCTGCGGCAAAAGGTAGATCAATCGCAGTGAAACGCGCCTCGTTGTCAAGAAGCGGCGTCTGCCCCCCCAGAGAAAACCAAGCATTCGCAAGCGTGGGCGCAAGCCCAGCCACCATAATATTGATCGCCATACCCGAAACAATTTGGTTGCCGCGTTGATGAATGGACACATAACCATGCAGCAACGCCAATATTACAGACACTAAAATTCCTGCAAACAAACCTACCCACGGCGAGCCGGACACAGCCGCTGCACTGGCAGCGCCGAACGCTGCAGCCAACATTTTGCCTTCCAGGCCAATGTCGACAATACCCGCCCGTTCAGCACACAAACCCGCAAGGGCCGCAAGAATGAGGGGCGCTGAAATACGCAGCATCGAGTCCGACAAAAGAAGAATATCAGTGATTAATTCCATCACTTACCAGCCCTCCCTGCGAAGCGCGCATATAGTGCACTCACCGGTCGCCTGAATAGGTGCGGCATCGCGCCGGCAAACAATATGACCAGCCCTTGAATAACCACGCTCATGTCACGAGTAATTTTCGGAATTTCAAAACCGATTTCAGCCCCGCCTTGATATACTGCACCAAACAATATGGCGGCCAGAATTATACCAACCGGATGGTTACGCCCCATGAAAGCAACGGCAATCCCGACAAAGCCATAGCCGAGAGTGAAATTACCTATCAAGCGAAGTTGCTCACCCAGTAATTCGTTCAGCCCCATCATACCGGCCAAAGCACCAGACATCATCAAGGCAATCACTGTTACACGTGGAACAGAAATACCCGCAAACCGGGCTGCGTCAGAGTTCTGGCCGGTAACCCGCACTTCATAACCAAAGCGGGTTCGCGCCAGTAAAAACCACACGCCGAATGCCGCCAGTAGCGCAATGATAAATGATAGATTGAGAGGCGATTGCTCAAAGCTAATACCCACGGCCGCCAGCATTTCATGGAATTGCAATAAGGCCGTTCCTTCCGGGAAATCACTGCTTTCAGGCATCTGCCCACCCGGTCGCTGTAGCGGCCCAACCAGCAGGTATGCCAACAATGCAGATGCAATAAAATTGAACATTATGGTGGTGATTACAATGTGACTACCACGGTATGCCTGCAGCCACGCAGGGATGAGTGCCCAGCCTGCCCCAAATAAAGCTGCACCAAAGATGGCTATGACGACTGATAATACCGGCGCACTATCACCCAGCCAAAAAACAGCTAAAGCCAGACCAAGGCCACCCAGCATGGCTTGCCCTTCGCCGCCAATGTTAAAATGCCCTGCATGAAACGCCACGGAAACTGCAAGCCCGGTGAAAATAAAGTTGGTGGCATAATAAAAAGTGTAGCCTATGGCTTCTTCGTAACCGAAAGCACCCTCGATCAATAATCCGAGGACCACGACCGGGTCCTCGCCCAGTGTCAACACCACTAATCCAGATGCCAACAACGCCACAACGATGTTCAGCAAAGGCATCAGTACCGATTCGAGTGCGCCCGGCAATTTTGTCGCCGCACCACTCATTGGGCCTGTTCCAATTTGTTTGTTTCAACATCCACCGGCGAACCCGCCATCATCAAGCCAATGGTGCGTTCGTCAGCCTCAGCTATAGGTATTATACCAACCAATTTGCCATCACATAGCACCGCGATACGGTCACTGATTACCATGAGTTCATCCAGATCTGCAGATACAACCAACAGCGCTTTGCCAGCGTTTCTGAGTTCAGTAATTTGGTCATGGATTTTCGTGACCGCACCAATATCCACACCCCGCGTCGGTTGCCCTATTATGAGAGTTTGCGGATCACGAGCAATTTCGCGGGCAATAACCAGCTTTTGCTGGTTGCCACCAGAAAAAGAGGCAACAGGCAAATCAGGATTACGGGGTCGCACATCCTGACTTTCGAAATAGTCATTCGCAGCATCACTAATCGCACTCAAGCGCATTAACCCGTTTCGAGCGAAGTCCGGTTCTCGCTGATACCCCAAGATTGCATTTTCACGAGCCGACATTGATGCAACGACCCCTGATTTCAGGCGGTCTTCAGCAATATGCCCAACCCCCGCCTGCCGCAAGGAAATTGCGTCGGTAAAAGTATCATTCGAATTGGTAATCACGCCTGATAGCGAAACTGAACCATCTGATACCCGGCGAAGGCCAGTCAGAATTTCAAGAAGTTCCGTTTGCCCGTTACCGGCCACACCTGCGACGCCGAGCACTTCACCGTCAAATAATTCAAACGAGACATTCTGCAGCGCTCGGTGCCCACGATCTGAAACAGCCGACACATTCTCAACGCGTATTCGCGGTTTGCCCTTACCGGTCTCAGCCCGAACAACCGATCGGCTTATTTTTGAGCCCACCATTGCCTCGGCGAGCGCATCAGGCGAAGTGGTGGCGGTGTCAGTCCGCAAAATAACTTTACCGGCCCGGATTACAGTAACAGCATCTGTCACTGCCATAATTTCATGCAGCTTATGGGTCACGAAAAGAATGGTTTTGCCGCGACTTTTCAGTAATTTAACCAATTCAAACAACTGGTCGCATTCCTGCGGTGTCAGAACCGCAGTCGGCTCATCTAATATGAGTGTGTCAGCACCCCGGTAAAGCGCCTTGAGTATTTCAACCCGTTGCCGCTGCCCCACCGACAAATGGCCAACCACTTCATCAAGCGGCAAGTCAAAGCCGAACTGGGCCTCAAGCCCCTTAAGTTTTGCTTTGGCATCGGCAAAAGCGTGCTTCAAAAGCCCCTGTCCCTCTGCGCCGAGAATTATATTTTCCAGAACGGTAAATGGCTCCACCAACATAAAATGCTGATGCACCATGGCGATTCCGGATGCCATAGCGTCCGAGGGACTTGCAAAAGAAATATGTTCACCGTTCACAATCAGATCGCCGCTATTGGGTTGATAAAAACCGAACAGCATTTTCAATAACGTAGATTTACCAGCACCGTTTTCGCCGACAATTCCGTGAATCGAGCCCTGCTCAACCATTAAGCATACATTGTCATTGGCTTTAACGTCACCAAATCGCTTGCATAAATCCCTGGTTTCTATGGCAGGAGCCAAAGTCATCGATTACTGTCTCCCCTGTCGATGATAACGAACTTCTTCAACCGTTTTGGTCGCTAGGAATTAATGCCCGGAATTGCCGCCCTCGACGTCCATAACAATAATTTCACCAGAAATAATTTTTGCTCTAGCATCCTCCAGCCGGGCTTTCATTGCGTCCGTAATTAGTGATGCATTATGTTCATCAAGGGCATAATCCACCCCGCCTTCCGGCAGGCCCATTATACGGTGCCCCGGTGCCCAGGTGCCGTCCTTCGCGCCGTGCATCGCTTGTTCAACAGCCAGATCAACTCGTTTTAACATGCTCGTAAGCACGAAACCGGGCTGGACATGGTTTTGGTTGCTATCCACACCAATCGCCAACTTACCGCTATCCTTCGCGGCGTTAATAACGCCCAGGCCTGATGGGCCAGCAGCGGAGAAAATGATATCAACACCCCGGGCATATTGTGACCGCGCCATCTCTGCCGCTTTAATGGGGTCATTCCATGCCGCAGGTGTGGTCCCCACGTAATTATCAATGAATGACACGTCGCCACGCACAAAATCAACGCCCTGCTTATAGCCGACTTTAAATCGATCAATAAGAGGGATGTCCATCCCGCCGATAAAGCCCAACTTGCCACTTTTAGTCGACATGCCCGCGATCATTCCTACAAGAAAGGAGCCTTCATTTTCTTTGAAAGTAATCGACTGAACATTTGGCAGATCTATCACTGCGTCGATGACAGTGAACTTGATATCTGGGTACCGTTTGGCCACATTCCGCACAGCAACCGAATAACCAACACCTACCGCAACGATCACATCAGCTTTTCTGCGCGCAAAGCGCTTTAAGGCCTGTTCATATTGGGTTTCACTATTGGGCTCAAAATCGCGAAAGGCAATACCGGTAGCGTTATTGAACCGTTCAGCCCCCCTATATGCGGCTTCGTTGAAGGACTTATCGAATTTGCCACCAATGTCATACAACAGTACCGGACTGAAGCTTTGAGCGGATGCGGAAAATGCAGGAAGCAAAAGAATGCTAAAAACCACAGCTAATTTGGTAACCAATTTTTTCACGAATTTTTACTCCCCATCGGCGGAAAAATGCCTATGCTCTCTTATGCATTGAACATAACGGCGTGCGCAAGGGAACCAGAGCATTTAGGAGAGGTCAACCATTTTTGACGAAATGGTCAAGATTGGGTCGACAGCCGCTTCCAAAATGACTATCAAAAGCCTTCAGACCACGCGAGGGGAACATTCGCATGACAAAATCTGTTACGGTTGTTGACCATCCACTGGTACAACACAAGTTAACCCTGCTTCGCCGCAAAGAGGCCAGCACCGCTGAGTTTCGCAAATTACTGCGCGAAATTGGCCTTTTCCTTGGCTATGAGGCGCTGCGCGATCTTCCAATCGGGAAAATCCAAATTAACACACCGGTTTGTGCTACCGAAGCACCTGTGCTGGCGGGCAAGAAATTGACCTTCATTTCCGTTCTTCGCGCGGGCGACGGTTTACTCGGACCAATGCTGGAACTGGTTCCTTCCGCACGTGTGGGCCAGATAGGCCTAGCGCGCGATGAGGAAACACTGCAACCGGTGAAATATTTCTTCAAAGTGCCTAAAGACATTTCGAGCCGCCTTAATGTTGTATTAGACCCCATGCTCGCCACCGGGCATTCCGCAGTGCGCGCAGTACAGGAAATGAAAGATGCGGGTGCGGTAGACCTCAGGTTTGTGTGCTTACTGGCGGCACCGGAAGGCATTGAAACATTCACAGAGGCCCACCCGGACGTGCCGGTTGTTACAGCGTCAATTGACGAATGTTTGAACGAAAAAGCATATATTGTTCCGGGACTCGGTGACGCCGGAGACAGATTATTTGGAACCAAGGGGGCTTAAGCCGCATGACCGTTGTTAAAAAATATGTAACCGCACAAGAATTACTTGATGATTCGTTTGATTTGGGTGTTCAAATCCTAAAAAGTGGGTTTAGACCTAAATTTATTGTTGGCGTTTGGCGTGGCGGCACACCAACAGGCATCGCTGTTCAGGAAATTCTGGATTATTACGGCGTTGACACTGATCACATCGCCATCCGCACCTCCAGCTACATTGGTATGCAGCAGCAAAAAGAGGTCAAAGTTCACGGTATGGAATATATCGTGAACAACATTAACGCGGAAGACAGCCTTCTTATTGTCGATGATGTGTTCGATTCGGGTCGCTCTATTGCTGCGACCATTGAGCATCTGACAGACAAATGCCGTCGCAACACGCCGGACATTATTAAAATCGCTACGGTTTATTACAAACCCGCACGTAACGTCACCAATCTTGTGCCTGATTTTTACTGCCACGAGACCGATGATTGGCTGGTGTTTCCCCATGAATTGTCTGACATGACCAAGGATGAAATTCGCGAACACAAGGGCCTCGATTTGCCAGAAATCGAAATTTAGCCGACCCGTAAAGACAGCGAGAGGGAAAAGAATATGAGTTACGAAGACGTTCAAACCTGCGCCAATTATATCCATGAACGGTTTACAGGTGATATTCCGAAAGTGGCGATGGTTTTGGGCAGCGGCCTCAACAGCATGGCTGACGCCGTTGACGATGCGACTGTGTTTTCGTTTCTTGATTTGCCCGGCTTCCCCAAACCAACTGTTGAAGGTCATGCGGGCCGCATGCTTATTGGCAAACTGGAAGGCAAACCGGTGATTTGCATGCAGGGCCGTGCACATGCTTATGAAGGCCACTCACCCGACAAGGTGGGGTTCGCCACCCGTGTACTTTGGGCACTCGGCGTAGAAATTTTAGTACTGACCAATGCAGCCGGCAGTCTCATGGAAGAAGCTGGCCCTGGTAGTCTGATGGCAATTACAGACCATATAAATTTCTCCGGCATCAATCCGTTGGTCGGCGTGAACGATGATCGTTTTGGCCCCCGCTTTCCTGATGTAACCGAAGCCTGGGACAAACAATTAACCGAAGAGCTTAAGGCAAGTGCTGCCGATAGAGGCATTGAACTGCATGAAGGCACCTACCTGATGGCGCTGGGACCAAACTTTGAGACCCCGGCAGAAATTCAGGCTTTCCGCGTTATGGGCGCAAATGCTGTTGGTATGTCAACCGTGCCTGAGTGCCTGACCGCACGCCACGTAGGCATGAGAGTTTGCGGCGTCAGCTCAATTACCAATTATGCGGCGGGCATGACTGGCGGGGAGTTAACCCACGGTGAAACCATGGAATTCGGCGCTATCGCATCGGTTAAACTTGAGAAGCTTTTACGAGCCTTCATCGACCGAGTGGCCTGATTCACGAGCGCTGGATTAGTTTTCCCTCGAGGCCAACCGCTCTGTTTTCGGCGAATATGATCGGCAAGCCACAACCACACCTTTTCAAAAATGAATAGCTGATTTGACACAGCGTTGACTGCTCTTATGATGGGCTATGTAATAACAAAACGCAGAAAGCCAGACGGATATGAAAAGACCAGCCATCCGGCACATAACAAACATTATGACAATCGGTTTAATGTTTTTTGTGTTTGCACCAGCAAACGCACAAAATCAGGATGATGTGAAAGCGGTTGAAGCTGCGGCCAACAATTATTTACTTGGGTTTTATGAAGGCAAACCAGAACTGTTGGAAAAGGTTTTATCGCCCGAATTAAAAAAACTGGGATGGTGGCGTCCCAACAAAGATGAAGATTATCAGGGGCCATTTTACATTTCCAAAGAAGAGTCTCTGGAATTCGCTCCTCGTTATGCCGCCGGTCAAAATTTGCCTTCAACCGCCTACCGGAAAATAACTGTCTTTGAAGTTCTTGATAAAACCGCCGTGGTAAAAGCCGAGGCCGTTTGGGGTGTTGACTACCTTCATCTGGCAAAAATTGATGATCAATGGTTAATTTACAACGCTATTTGGCAAAGTTGGCCTGACGGTAACGAGCGAAAATAAATTGACCTAAGTAGCTCAGCAACACCCCAGAAACGTTAGACCAACTAAACCTGCCAATTTAGCAAGCGTGGTTTACATGCCCAATTTATAGCATCTGCCGGATATGCATTCTTATTGTTAGCCAGACTAAGTTCTGCCAAAGTCCCCTCAAAGGGGAACTGGGCCATGAAATTCGTCGCTACAATTGTTGTATCCATTGTATTTTCCACTGCCGTATTCGCTGACATGCGGATCATACTATTGGGTACAGGCTCACCATTTGCTGACCCTGAAAAATCCGGGCCTGCAACAGCCATAATTGTTGACGGTGTACCCTGGATTATCGACGCTGGTCCCGGTGTTATTCGGCGCGCATCAGCTGCTCATATTGCCGGTGAAGCCGCCTTGGCCCAACCAAATCTTTCCAGACTATTGCTTACACATTTGCATTCTGATCACACGCTTGGCCTACCTGACATCATGTATTCGCCCTGGACCTTGGACCGAACGACACCTCTTCAAATTTGGGGCCCTCCCGGCACCAAAAATTTGGCCAGTCATATCGAACAGGCCTACGCCGCAGACCTTAAAATTCGGCTTGAGGGGGCAGAGCCTGCATTCGAAAACGGATGGCAAACCAGCGTGATTGAAACCACCGGCGGTTTTGTTTTTCAGGATGCAACGTTGACTATTGAGGCAATACCAGTTTGCCATGGGGACTGGGAGGTTGCCCTCGGCTATAAATTTTCTCATGGAGGCAAAACAGTCGTTATGTCAGGGGACACCACCTATTGCCCTGCCCTTGAACAGGCCGCCCATAACGCTGACATTCTTATTCATGAAGTGTATGACAGCGAGGCACTAACCAAACGCAAGCCCGAATGGCAAAACTATCATAGTAAAGCGCACACAAGCGGTGCAGACCTTGGTAAGCTTGCGACCAACGCGAATGTAAAATCGCTCGTGCTTTATCATCAAATAGCATTTGGCAGATTCGGTGGCAGCAAGGAAGCTATATTGGAACACATAGCTTCGACCTACAGCGGCCCAACCACCTGGGGTGAAGATTTGATGGTGATAGAAGTAAAATAGAAAAGGCCCGACTATGATACCCGAGCCTCATCATTTCATTTCAGCTTACCAAAATTAGTAGCTTTTGCCACCTTCATTGGCGTCACCGTAAGGCACCCAAATGTTCTTCACTTCCGAACCGCGCTCCATCATAGTGCGCGCACCGAACTGAATATTGCTGGCAAAATCGTAAGCCTTGCCGTAATTGAGCCATGTGCGCTTCATGTTTTCTGCTGCTTCACGCTCAACCACCGCGCAACCGTCGCGGCTGCCGAAATACCACATACCGTCCACGCCGTAATGTTTGCACAGCGGTGCTGCCATCGCGTCACGTTCGCCTGTAACGATGTTCACCACACCGCCCGGCATGTCCGAGGTTTCCAGAATTTGGTAAAAATCTGTCGCCAGCAGCGGATAGCGCTGAGACGGGATTACCACCGCCGTATTACCTGCAGCAATAGCAAAGGCTGTAAGCGTGACGAATGCCAATAGTGGAGATTCATCAGGGCAAACAATAGCCAATGTGCCAACTGCCTCGTTCATCGCCAGCGCGACACCACGAATTGGCGGTGCATGCACTGCTCCGTCGTGTTTGTCCGCCATGGCGGCTGCAGCAAACAGCCGCTCAACCGACAGTTCAACCTCGCGTGCTGCAGCTTTGGCAGAAGCGCCGGTTAATTCTACCAGCCTTTTCTCAAATTCCGCAGAACGGTAACCCAAATTTTCAGCGACATAATAAAGAATTTGCGCCTTGGTGTGGCCGTTCACCTTCGCCCAGCCCTGCGCTTTGGTCGCGGCTTCCACCGCGTTACGAATATCTTTATAGTTCCCTGCCCCAACCAAGCCCGCAAACACGCCTTTATGGGTGGCTATTGCGGTCGAATCGCCGCCGTCCGGCCTTGCCTGTTTGCCGCCAATATACATTTTTGCGGTTTGATCGACGCTGGGCATTCCCGTTCCCGGTTTCGGAACTTCCATATCCGCTGGCGCTGGAATAGCCGTATATTCCTTCAGTGTTTTTTCAAACTTTGGCTTCAGATATGCCAACATGCCTTCGCGGCCACCCTCGCGGCCAAACCCGCTTTCACGGTAACCGCCAAAGCCAACTGCGGCATCAAACATGTTGGTGCCGTTAATCCAGACAATCCCAGCTTTCAGAGCTGGTGCCACTTCAAGTGCGCGGCTGATGCTTTCAGACCAAATGGTGCCCGCAAGCCCGTAGCGCGTATTGTTAGCCAGACCAACAACTTCATTTTGCGTACGGAAGGTCATCGCAGTTAGAACCGGCCCAAACACTTCTTCTTTAAACAGGGTATTGTCGGTGCCAACGCCTGTAACCAATGTTGGCGGGAAGAATGAACCACCCTCTGGCATCGGCGATGCACATTGGAAAATTTCAGCGCCTTCTTCCACGCCTTGCTTAATCAGCGCCTCAATGCGCTGCTTTTGCACATTATCAACCACTGCACCCACATCGATGCATTTATCCAGACAGTCACCAATGCGCAGGTTGCCCATGCGGGTTTTCAGCTTGGCAAAAAAGGCATCCGCAATACCTTCCTGCACCAATAGACGCGAACCCGCACAGCAAACCTCGCCCTGATTGAACCATATCGCATCAACGATGCCTTCAACAGCACCGTCCAGGTCAGCGTCTTCAAACACTATAAACGGTGATTTACCGCCAAGCTCAAGGGTCAGTTTTTTGCCTGAGCCAGCGATAGAACGGCGGATCATTTTCCCGACACCTGTTGATCCGGTGAAAGCAACCTTGTCCACGTCGGCATCTACTACCATTGCGCCCACATCGCCCTTGCCTGTCACGATATTAACCACGCCCTTCGGCAGGCCAGCTTCCTGACAAAGTTCAGCAAACATCAAAGCAGTCAACGACGTAAAATCAGCCGGCTTCATCACTACTGTATTGCCCGCCGCCAGCGCAGGTGCGATTTTCCACGCCATCATCAACAACGGGAAGTTCCACGGGATAACCTGTCCCGCAACACCAACTGCCTCATGGTCGGGAAACTCGTCCTCAAGAAGTTGCGCCCAACCCGCATGATGGTAAAAATGGCGGGCTACCAGCGGAATATCTATGTCTCGACTTTCGCGGATGGGCTTGCCGTTATCCAGCGATTCCAGAACCGACAATATACGTGAATGCTTTTGAACCAGCCGCGCCAGCGCGTAGAGGTAGCGCGCCCGGGCATGGCCACCAATTTTTTCCCACTTACCCTGTGCCGTGCGTGCAGCTGCGACTGCAGCATCGACATCTTCCTGACGAGCGGAAGTGAGCGTCGCCAGCTTTTCACCAGTAGACGGCGAATAAGTTTCTATTTCTGCGGCGTCAGACGGTGCAATCCATTCACCGTTGATAAACAGACCAAACTTTCCATCATGATCCGCTAGCCACTTGTCCACATTGACGCGGCTTTCCAGAGCGGGGCCATAATCCATCGATTCAAACTTTTCTTTTACGCTCATGATAGCCCCCTAACCCATCGGATGCCGGTATGCCGCTGAATAAGCGCCGGTGGCATGATACTCTAATTGTCTTTCTAGGTCGCCCAGTAAACTTGATGCGCCGAACCTGAACAGCTCTGGCTCCAGCCATGCGCGACCAAGTTCTTCTTTGACCAGCGCCAAATACAAAACAGCCTCTTTCGCTGCCTTAATGCCGCCCGCCGGTTTGTAACCAACTTTCTGACCCGTGCGTTCATGGAAATCGCGAATTTGGCGCATCATCACCAGCGATACAGGAAGCGTTGCATTCACGCCTTCCATACCGGTAGAGGTTTTAATGAAATCAGAACCCGCCATCATCGCAGTCATTGACGCCTTGCCAACCTGTGTGAGATTGCCGTGTTCGCCTGTTGCAAGAATTGTCTTCATCAACGCCGGGCCACAAACCTCCTTAAACGACTTCACTTCGTCGTAAAGTGCTTGCCAGTTGCCCGTCAAAACATGCGAACGCGTGACCACAATATCGATTTCGCGCGCCCCTGCTGCAACCGATCTTCTTATTTCTTCAAGCCGCGTTTCGATCGGTGCAAGACCGGCAGGGAATCCAGTTGAAACAGCGGCAACCGGCACGCCTGACCCCTCAAGGGCCGCAACAGCGGTCTCCACCATTTCGTGATAAACGCAAATGGCACCTGTAGTTAGCCGCATGTCACCGAGGCCAAATGCTTCCAGAATATCGCGCCGAACCGGGCTGCGTGCTTTTAGGCATAAGCGCTTAACCCGGCCTTCAGTGTCGTCACCTGCAAGCGTGGTTAGGTCAATGCAGCTAATTGCCTTCAGCATAAAAGCGGTTTGGCTGTCTTTTTTAACAGCGCGCCGTCCACCCAACGAAGAAGTGCGGCGTTCAACTGCACTTTTATTCACCCGAATGCCGTCCAGCCAGTCCGGGTGAAAGATTGTTCCTTGATTTATCAGCGTTTCGGTCACGTTCATCGTCCTGAACAACAGATAGAATTAATATTACGAGGGTGCATAAACCCCAATATTGACCATTTGGTCAAGAATTGTTTTACGCCTTGCTTTCCTTATTGGTCAAGTGAAAGCCAAATAGCATCAAACCAGCAATTAGATAGCCCACCGCCAGTCGGTGCGGTAAAATCTCAAGCCCGCCTAGGTCGCCAATCGCCCACGGCAAATACATGCCGCCCGTTGGCGCAACGGAATGAATAATCCCTACCTCGGTACATAACGCCGCCACACCCGCCGCCATCGCGGCCCGCATCAGGCGGTTGTCGATTATCCACACAATCATCGCCGCCCAAAGAATACTGGTTAGAATATAACCCTTGGACATGGCGCCCAACAAATTATAACCAGCAATCCAGTCTGACCCGAGCGATTGCTGAACGGTCGTGCCAATTTTTCCGTATAACTCAGAAACCTTGGTGTGGGTGTAATTTAGAATACCAGGCACAACGGCAAACAATAGCGCAGGCGCATGACGGGCGTCACCGCTTGAAAATGCAAGCCGCATGATATCACAGGCAACTACCACCAATATGGGCTTCAAAACTGCAGCAGGAATCATCTGCGACGCCAACGCAATAACGCCGAAGAAACCACCAATGGTAATAACCGACACAGCCCCCACAGCATAATTGATGCGTGCGCCCATACGTTTATATGTGGCATGACCAAAGTAAGGTGTGGTCTGAACCACGCCGCCAAATAAAGCGCTTACAGCCGTGGCTGCAGAATCTATCCTAACAATCTTGCTGGCGTCGTATGTGTCGCCAATCACCCGCGCACCTGCAACTACATTAACGCTACTGGCGGCAATAAGAAGCGCAAAGGGCAGGATTATGCCAAGGTAGTTGGTTACATCACCAAACAAGGCCATTGGTCCGGCTATCGTTGGCATTGGCAGTGAAGGAATAAGATCAGGCGCCTGATTGATAACATAACTATCGCCTGCCCCCGCAAAGGCCAGAATATAATAGAGCGCGGTTCCACCTAAAATAGCGATAACCGCACCCGGCATATTAAAGGGTAATTGCCGACCAGCAATCAGTGCATAAGCCATAATAATCAGTGAAACAATACCAACTTCGGGCAGCTCAAAAACGCCGAAGATTGCTTCTGCGCCAAGCCACACCGTAGCAATTGATGCCATCGCCCCCACAAGTGCCATCTGCGGCAGTTCATGCTGCATTGCACGCGCAAAGAAGGAAAGGCCAAACTTGATTGCGGCCATCCATAGCGTGCTGGCCATGCCGATAACCCACGCTTTTTCAGCCGCCTCAACCGCACCCAGTGTCTCCACATTCATCAGATAAACCGGGCCAAGAATGAAAAAACACATGCCAAATACTGTCGGCAAATCCATACCCAGCGGAATAGAGGTCAGAGCTTCGTTCCCAGTTTCACGCGCGGTTTTTTTGGCAAACCAGATGCATATTATGTTGCCGAACAAGATACCCATAATCGCACCGGGTATGATGCGACCAAAGACAATCTCATTGGGGAAATTAAACGCAAAAAGCAGAATATTCGCCAGAACAAACATATTAACGACGACATCCAGAAAAAATGCAAAACCCGCATTTATATCCGCTGATATTTGAGAAGATGGAGGCTCTGCGCCGGCAAATGCATCCGGAACACTGTTCTCGGTCGTAGTTTGGTCTGACATGGCATTCCCCTTTTGCCTAAATCGATGTCTTCAAACGTTTAATCATTCAAAGTCGCTTTCGCGCGTTCAATACCGTGTTTTCAATTGAACGAATTTCGCTTTCGTTCAGGAATTTTTAGCGTGTTTTCAAATTCTCTAAACTTTTGTTCCAGCTTCCATTGCAGACGAGCCTTATCACTGGCAGCTAGCACTTTCTGGCATTCTTCCCCCGCTCGCCTGACAGCATTAACATCTGCCTCGCATTCCGGAGAGTCCCAAATGCTGCCTCCGTCCAGAAAACTGTAACTCAGGGAGTTGCGCGAAACCGTTCGCAACTCAAAATATGGTACTCGGTATGTTTTGGCCAAGCGAATATACTCATGAGTTAGGTCGATACGTGAAACACCTTCATCGTCAGTACTAACAGTATAGGGAACATCCTGGTCCCGATATAATACCAACGGGTGCTCTTGGCCCTCAACACCCAGAATAACAGCATTGCTGGTCAGGTTAATCTCAACCAAAATATCGTCATCAACCATCTTCTTCAAAAGCTGCTCACTGTTATCCTCAAATTTGATAGCAACGCCGTGCCCTATACGTTTGGCGTGCCCGAGCTCAATGGCTTCGCGAATATGAAACTTCAACTGCTTTGGGCGCACCAAACCCATGGCCAGTTCGCCCGCATGAAGCGAAATATTCTGGGGGCCGCGCTCAGTATACAAATGGTCAATCATGCGCATATGCTGGCTATAATCACGCAAGGCGCGGAAACCATCTTCCGGCGCCACCAGATTAAGGCCAACGACGTCCGGCACATTCTCCATGACAGCCCAACCAAGGATGATTTGCGCGTAAACCATAGCAGGCTCAAATTCGCGGATCACCTGATGAAGAAAACGGATTTCCACTTCGCAGCCCGCTGTGGGTGCTGCTGATTTGCAGTCCAATAAATCAGATTTTTTTTGCTTGGCGATATCGATTTTCAGCTGAATTTTTTCAGACAATTCATCAAGCGCAGCCCCCAATTTTCCACGCATCAAAATCTGATAATCATCCGCAACATTACCTGTCATTTTGACACCCGCAATAAGCGGGAATAATTCAGGCAGAACCAACGTTTCCATTAGCTCAAGATAAAGAATATTCTGCTTGCCTGCCCGTTCGGAAACTGCGGCTAACTGGTCTCCCAATCGCTCAGGCAGTGCGCTTATCCTACCAAAAGTAGCAAAGAACTGATTATGTCCAGACCATCCGTTCGTTGGTACATAATTTCGCGTACTGAGCCCATTGATTAGCTGAAAACGCATGCTGTCGTCGGCCTGCGCCGTTGCCGCATCAACCCACCCGCTTTCTTCGCATGTTGCCTCTTCGCGGAAAACTATTGCCGAGCGGCTCATATCCGCGCACAAACCATCCTCTGCAGCCCACTCAAGCCAACTTTCGGCATATATTGCGCCGCGTAAATGGTTATGAATGTCGCCGCCTTTAGGCATCATCTCAAACGCCTGCCGTGACCGGCCATTTGCCATATGCCACAACAATGCATCACCGGCGACACGCGCCATTTTATCATCTTGAGGCGACAGAGCAGTTGCAGGCATATAAGCCTGCAGAAACAAAGCTATTCCTGCTAAGAAAAAACGCATGAAAATCTCCTCATAGGCTTTCCTTCCCGCTTGCGTTCTGGGCCGCACTTTTCTACGGTCGCAAAAATCAATTGTGACGTCGGCGCTTCGGTCATTGTATTTATTTCTCCCGAAATAAGCCTAACCGAGCCAAAACAAAAAGAACATAGGGCAATTCAACAATGGCCAAACTGTATTTTTACTACTCTGCTATGAATGCGGGTAAATCAACGACGCTTTTGCAGTCTAGCTTCAACTACCAGGAACGCGGCATGGAGACCATGTTGTTCACTGCCGCTATTGATGATCGCAAGCAAAAAGGCACCATTTCCTCAAGAATTGGGATCAAAGTTAACGCAACTTTGTTCGAAACGTCGATAAACCTTCGAGAAAAAGTAGAAGAAGAGCTCAATAACAGAAAAATAGACTGTGTTTTAATTGATGAAGCGCAGTTTTTAACACGCGATCACGTCTTTCAATTAGCAACGGTTGCTGATGAACTCAGTATTCCGGTTTTATGTTATGGGCTCCGGACAGACTTTCAGGCGAATTTATTTACCGGCAGCCAATGGTTATTGGCCATCGCCGACGAAATTCAGGAGTTGAAAACCATTTGCCCGTGCGGCAGCAAAGCAACCATGAATTTGCGTATCGACGAATCAGGCAATGCCGTAAAAGTGGGCGCATCAATCGAGATTGGCGGCAACGACCGTTATATTGCGTTGTGCCGCAAACATTTTATGGAAAAATTAGCGGCAGCTTCCTGAACCGTAAGCTTTGGTTCAAGGCTTTTTTCGCCGCGGCCAAAACCGGAAATACAGCAGAATTATTCCGGTAAAAACAAATAACGTCGACGTCAGCGTAGTTATGATCAGGAGCGGATTATTAAAATCTTCCCGGTCTTCATAGTCCATAATGTGAAGCATCCAGAAAAAATCAAACACGCGCCAATAATCATTTCGGCGTGCAAGCACCCTCCCCGTGTCAGGCGACACGTATATCCGCGTCCCATCAGGGTCATCAAGCAATATCTGCCAAACAGGTAAAGCCCGCCGGAAATCACCGGGCTCTTCAGCTAACAAATTGCTCGAGACAATATTAACGCCGCCTTGCAAAGCATTTTTGTCGCGGTATGAAAAATCAGAGAGCGCGACCTGTTCAGCGGTTTCTGCATCAATCGGCGATAAAAGCGTGCCCGTTTCTGCGTCAAAAATCTGATCAGGCCCAGCCAAATGCGACACTTGAACAATCTTGCGCCCTGATAGTGCGCGCAAAGTAATATCGCTAAGTTCTTCACCCCCTACTTTGGCGAGCAAATCCGAAAGATCATTCGCAGGCATTGAGACTACTTGGCGATCAGTCATATTCACTTCGCCGCGCACCAGATCGAGTGGAATAACCGTCATCACCAACCCACCGACAAACCAAAAGATAATCTGCAGACCAACCAGCAGGCCCATCCAGTTATGGAGTGTAAGCGACGCTCGTCGAATTTTGTTACCTGAGACCACCCTAACCTCCGTGAGTAATTCACCTATGCTTACCATAAAAAAAGGCGCCCCAACGAGCGCCTTTTTTGTCGCACCTAAATGCGCCTACTCTGCGGCATGGTAGCCAAGAACAGATTTCAGCTCGAGAAAATCATTGAAGGCATGTGCGCCCCATTCCCGACCATTGCCAGACTGCTTGTAACCACCGAAGGGGGCGTTCAAGTCGCCGTTTGCTCCGTTGATGTAAACCATTCCTGTCCGCATCTTTGAGGCAACTCTGCGTGCCCGATCAACATCAGCACTTTGCACAGCCCCTGATAGACCGTAGGGGCTGTCGTTTGCAATGCGCACCGCTTCATCTTCGTCGCTGTAGCCAATAATAGACAACACCGGCCCAAATATTTCTTCGCGGGCAATTGTCATGTCAGGGGTCACGTCAGCGAACACTGTAGGCTTGACAAAATAACCCGTGTCCATGCCGTCTGGTCTGCCAGTTCCACCGGCAACCACGCGCGCACCTTCTTCAATACCCTTCTCAATCAGCAAGCCAACTTTCTCGAACTGTACGCCGTTGGAAATTGGACCCATCATTGTATCACCGCTGGTAGGGTCACCGGTAACCACCGTTGCTGCGGCTTTTGCCGCAATTGCCGCTGCTTCATCCATGCGGTCCGCAGGCACAAGCATTCGAGTAAGGGCTGTGCAGGTTTGGCCAGTATTGCGCATAACAGCCAGAGTTTCCCGTGTCACAGCTTCTTCAAAGTCAGCATCATCCAACAAAATATTGGCCGACTTGCCGCCTAACTCCTGAGTTACGCGTTTGATGGTCTTAGCGGCATTTGCCTGAACTGCCGCACCCATGCGCGTTGAGCCAGTTACGGAAACCATATCAACATCCGGGTGGCCCGAAATTGCCTCACCAACAGACATGCCTTCGCCGTAAATCACATTATAAACGCCCGCCGGAATATCTGCTGCATCCATAATTTCTGTGAAAAGCTGACAGCTATAAGGCGCCACTTCGCTTGGCTTCAAAACCATGGTGCACCCAGTTGCAATGGCCGGAGCCACTTTGCAGGCAATCTGATTAATCGGCCAATTCCAAGGAGTGATCATGCCAACAACACCGATTGGCTCCTTCGCCACGCGCGTCAGGCCGTTATCTTCCTCGAAGGCAAAGTTTTCCAGCACTTTTCGCGCGGTGATCAAATGCCCAATGCCAGATGGCGCATGGGCTTTCTGAGCCAAAAAGGCGGGAGCACCCATTTCAAGAGTAATCACTTCTGCCATTTCCGGCATGCGTTTTTTATACTCGGCGATAATACGGTCAAGCATTGCAAGACGTTCTTCACGGCTGGTCTGTGAAAAGCTTTCAAAAGCAGCTTTTGCCACCGCAACCGCTGCGTCAACGTCTGCCGCGTTACCCAGCGCCATTTTGCCGGAAACTTCTTCCGTTGCCGGGTTAATCAAATCACGTAAGTCGCCGCCTACTGGAGCAACCCATGAGCCGTTAATATAATGTTTGTCAAGAATGCGCATACATCACCTTTAAAATACTACTATGAAGAATCGGCTGCATTTTAGAGCGAACAATCACGCGGCGCCACTAATTATGGGTCGAAGAATTATTTTGATGCGTCGCCCATCTGGTTCGCCATCATACTTGGAAACATCCGCCTCCATAAATTAGGAAACCAACGTTGCAGCCTGTCGATAACTCTTGCATCACCACCCACCAAAATCCGGTACCGGGACTTAGCCACACCGTCGAGAATTGTTTTAGCTGCTTCGTCGGGCGTAGATTTGGCATTTGCTTTAAATCGTTCTTCAAGCTCACCTTTATCAATGTCACCATCGACACTTTTCTTATGAATTCCGTGTTTAATAATGCCGGTATCGACACCCCCAGGGTGAACCGAATGCACCTGTACACCCGTGTCTTTTAACTCATAAAATAACGACTCGTTAAAACCCTTAACTGCATGCTTGGCGGCACAGTAAGCCCCCTGGCTCGGAACGCCGATGATACCAAAAATGCTGGACACATTGATAATATGGCCTTCTCCGCGCTCTAGCATTTGCGGCAATACGGCTTTGGTGCCGTGAACCACACCCCAAAAATCAATATCCATAACCCGCTCAAAGTCGTCGTATTCCATATGGTCAACCAGATCAGAGAATGAAATACCAGCGTTGTTGAACATGCCGTCAATAGAGCCGAGTTTCTGCGTTGCTTCATCCACCGCACGAAAAACATCGTCTTTGTTTGATACATCCAAAACACGCTCGTGCACGTTGGCCTGCATCAAACGCAGTTCCTCGGCCACCTTGGCAAGGTTTTCGGCGTTGATATCAGTGATGAAAACCGAACAGCCCGACTTGGCCAAAGCATGCGCCAGTGACCGACCGATCCCCGAGCCCGCGCCTGTTATAAATGCCGTATTCATAAAGTCTCTCTTTGTAAAAATGGTGGTTTAATTGCTGGACCAATGACTTTCAAAGTAAGCTGCAATTTCTTCGATTGCCTTCCGGCCTTCGGGCACGATACCCGCACTCATATGCCATAAATGATGCATCTTCGACCACACGCGCATAGTAACATCCCCTCCAGCGCGCTCCATGCTTGTCACAAAACGCGTAGAATCGTCCAAAAGCAATTCTTCGCTTCCTACCTGCACCAGCGTCGGCGGCAGATCTTCATGGTTTGCAAACAGCGGAGAACATTGCGGATCGTTCGCTGCCATTTCACCGTGATAAGAGACCCCGCCCGTTGCCACACCTTCCGGTTTGAGCATGACATCTTTCCTGGCGTTATATTTCACGCTTTCGCCAGAACCTGTCAGGTCCAACCAGGGTGATATCAGGGCCAACGCGGTAGGCAAGGGCCTTCCACTATCCCGTATTGCAAGAACCGCTGAAACCGTTAGGCCTCCGCCTGCGCTATCGCCAGACATTGTAATCTCAGCGTTGGGATTATCTTTCCTGATCATATCATAAGCGGCGAGCGCTTCGTTAATCTGTACGGGGCATTTAACAGCTGGCGCCAAGCCATAATCCAACAAGAACACGCGGGCATTGCAAGCCTTGGACAGGCGCCACGCCAACTCCCTGTAGAATTTGGGAGCCCCCCAAACATATCCACCACCGTGAGAATAGAGAATGACTCGATTTTGGTTTACGCCGGGCTCGGAAACCCACTCCCCGCGCACCTTCAGGCCGTCCAGCTGGGCCTCAACAGGTTCAATCAAAGTGGTTTTCGGAGGCTGGCGAATTGCTTTCTCAGAAATTCTGAGCGCAGACAAAAAATCTATCTCGTCAGATGACCCCGAAAGTTCGGGCCGAAACAAGCTTCTTATTTTTCGTCTGACAATCCAGGCCCTGATAGACATTTGATATTCTTTCGCTTCACTGTTCACACAGGATTGATCGCTTAGCCGCCAACACTAGCTTGACACCGATGGCACAGATAATAGTAATGCCATTCATTACCTAGTCAAATGATTGGACGCATTCATGTCAGCCACCGTACCCGTAACGCTTTACGGCAGCCCCCCAAGTCTATATTCGGGCAAAGCTCGAAGCTATCTTCGAAAAGCTGGCATTCCCTTTGAGGAAAAACTTCAAAGTCACCCTGATTATGCGGCGCGGATTTTGCCCGCGATCAAACGATTTGTCATTCCGGTTCTTGAAACACCGGAAGGTGACATAATTCAGGATACAACCGAAATAATCGAGTTTCTTGAAGCGCGCTCAGATAAGCCGCTTTGTGTTTACCCAGAAAGCCCAAAACAAAGAATCATTTCGATGATCATAGAGATGTTCGGCGATGAAGGCATGTTGAGACCTGCTATGCATTACAGGTGGAATTTCCCTGAAGAAAATGATCATTTCATATCGATGGAATTTGGACGCTTCATGAAAGCCGATTCCGCCGAAGACGAAGCATACCAGCTCGCAGCAATGCCAAAGGCCGCGATGCAAAAATATCTGCCAGGACTTGGCATTACAGAAGCGACGATTCCGGCAATTGAAGCAAAATATGAGGAACTGCTCACCGCTCTCAATGAGCATTTCCTCAGGTCGCCTTATTTGCTCGGTGGAACGCCCACAATGGCTGATTTTGGTCTATACGGACCCATGTATGCGCATTTGGCCCGCGATCCCGCGCCAGAAATGCTTATGAAACGTAAAGCAAACCGGGTTTGGCGCTGGGTTGAACGCATGACTGCCGCAAATGCAGACATGCCCGAGTTTCCCGACATGGAGTACAAAACACTTGCTGATGATGCTATCGGCGAGACTTTAATGAGCGTCCTGAAAATTATCGGTCGGGACTATGGCCCGGAAGTGACAGCATTGGTAGATTTTATTAATGCTTACTCATCACAAAACCCAGATATTCTATCTGGAGCGCCCGTTATCACAGATAAAAAAAGACGCATTCTAGGCCGAATTACCATTCCGCTCGGCGATAATGAGGTCTCTGTAGGAGCACGACATTATTCCCTGTGGATGCTGCAGCGTATTCATGATGTTTACGATAGCTTAAGCCATCCCGACCAAAACGAAGTTGATGGATTGCTTGAAACGATGGGCTTATCAGCTTTCACGGAGCATCGATTAACTCGCCGTATCGACCGTAAAGACTATACTGAGGTTTGGGTATAACATTGGTGACTGACCAGTTCGGTTCAACACAACTTTACTATTTGATACGATAAATGCATAAGGGATGAGGTGGGGACGACAGTTTAAAGTTTGAGGGGACAAACTTGAGCATTCAAAATGGCCGGAAAGGCACACGATCGGACGCAACCAGAACTGCTTTAATTGAAGCCGCTGAGCGGTTGATTGCAGAAAAAGGACTGGCAGACGTATCAACGCGTGAAATTTTACAAGAAGCAGGCCAACGAAATCAGTCTGCGCTCCAGTATCACTTTGGTTCAAAAAAGGGACTGATTGGTGCCACGATAAGTGAACGCACGGCCCAGTTGGACCAAGAGCGTTTAACAATGCTCGACAAAATTGGAAATGATCCCAGCCTGCGTGAATTATTTGAAGTTCTGATTTTGCCACTCGGCGAACTGATGAAGACCAAAGCAGCCGGGGCAAATTATCTCAATTTTCTTAGTCAGGCAATTACGCAACCGAACTGGGAACTTCATAAAGTTATTGAAGAATACAACATTGTCGGCATGGTAAAAACCTATGCCCTTCTAAACCAAAAACTGGCGCATCTGTCGGACGAAGACAAAGTAACCCGGCAATATGTCATGTTTGACTTTACTATTTTGGCACTCAGGCGATGGGCAATGGACAGCAAAGCCCACCGGTCGTTGGAAGACACGTTGGAATTTGTTATCAAAGGCTGCACCGCATTGGCAAAATTGGACTGATGTTAAAAGCCCAATTTGAGATCACCGCACTTGTGAGTAGTCTATAGCCAACAAGCGTTAGTTGCACCGGCGGGAAATCGAACCAAGTTACTCCCACAAGCAACATAGATAGCGAACAAGGACACTGTAATGACACTGACTGTGTGTGGTTTAATAGGGTCACCATTTTACCGTAAAATTCTGATTCAATTGAACGAGAAAAATATTCCGTTTGAAACCGAAACGTTAAGCCCATTTCAGGCCGGAGATGATTTTACCGCCATCAACCCGGTACGCCGCATTCCTCTTTTAAAAGACAGCGAGAATGGTGAAGATTGGATACTTCCGGACTCCAGCGCGATTTTTCACTATATTGAACACAAATTCCCCGAACTGTCTTTGATTCCGGAGGGCAATGCAGACTATGGTCGTGCACTCTGGATTGAAGAATATGCCGACACTGAAATGGCCTCAACATTCGGCCTTGGTGTCTTCCGCCCTATCGTTTTCCCGCAAATGCAAAAACAAAAGCCTGATTTTGAAGCGGCGCTGAAAGTTGTGCGGAACAAAATACCCCGCATCAATGACTATATTGAGAAAGAAATTGGCAATAATGAATGGTTTGCAGGTCCTTCTTTTTCACTGGCAGACATATCTGTGGCGGTCCAATATGCCAACCTGTCTTTCGCTGGATATGTGCCCACTGCTAGCCGTTGGCCCAACCTAATTGCCTTCATGAAACGTATTGGGGCAAAAGACAGTTTTGCTGGCCCCCATATGAAAGCTGCTGCGGCCTTTGCAGAAATGCAAAAGCTGGTCGTTGATCCCGAGGAGAATATCTGATGATCGAACTCTTTACTTCACCAACCCCAAACGGATGGAAAGCGGCTGTTGCACTTGAGGAAATGGGCCTACCTTATGAAGTTAAGGCCATCGACCTTTCAAGCGGCGATCAGAAAAAGCCAGAGTTCCTGGCGCTGAATCCCAATGGTAGAATTCCCGCAATCATCGACCGCGATGCAAACGATCTTACAGTATTCGAATCCGGTGCGATCCTGATATATTTGGCCGAGAAAACCGGCACATTCATGCCAACCGATACGGCGGGGCGGATGAATGTTATCCAGTGGCTTATGTTTCAAATGGGCGGCGTTGGTCCTATGATGGGTCAAGCCAATGTGTTCTTTCGCTATATGGAAGAAAAAATACCCACGGCTATCGACCGCTACCAAAACGAAGGCCGCCGCTTGTTTGAAGTGATGGATGGGCATCTCGCCGACAAAGAATACTTAGCTGGAGACTATTCGATTGCCGATATAGCCAACTGGTGTTGGGTACGAACACACTCATGGTCCGGTGTATCCATGGACGGTTTGAAAAACCTGACGAGATGGCTTGAAGCCATAAACGCGCGTCCTGCAGCCCAAAAAGGCGTTGTTGTGCCCTACGACATTACCGAGCGGATGAAAGCAGATAACGCTGAAGAAGACTTTGCCAAAAATGCACGGAAACTGGTGACAAAATGACAGCTAAAACTAAATGGATGATCTACGGCGCCACAGGCTACACGGGTGGCCTGATTGCGAAAAAAGCAATTGAACTAGGCGAAACGCCAACATTGGCTGGCCGAAACGCTGAAACCGTGAGTGCCATGGCAGCCAAATTGGGCTTGCCTTGGGCGGCTTTCTCAGTTGGTGATATCGACGCAGTTGAAGCTGCCCTTGAAAGTCATGCGCTCGTTCTGTCTGTTGCTGGCCCGTTTTCAGCGACCGCTGACACCATGATGAATGCCTGCATCAAAACCAAGACACACTATTTAGATGTAACTGGTGAAATAGATGTATTTGAACTTGCTGCCCGTTTGGGAAACCGCGCGAAAGAGGCAGGCATAACTCTATTGCCTGGCGTCGGATTTGATGTAGTTCCAAGCGATTGTCTGGCAGCCCACACCGCCGCCCGTGCCAAAGCACCAGTTGCGCTCGCTATAGCAATCAAAGGATTGGGGGGGCCATCGCGCGGTACGGCAAAAACAGCAGTCGAGTCCTTGGGTAGCGGCACAATGGCCCGCAGAGGCGGCAGCATCACCGCCCTTCCTGCCGGTAGTTTGCAGCGAACTTTTGATACCGGAAGCGGCGACGAGCCATATTTGGGGGTCTCCTGGGGGGATGTTTCAACCGCATACCACAGTACGGGCATACCGGAAATTGAAGTTTATTTCCCAGCCGAAGGACCAATTAAAGCCATGACAAATATGAGCCGGTTCCTCGGGCCTGTGATGGGTTCAGGATTTGTTCAATCAATGCTGAAAAAACAAATAGACAAAATGCCGGCTGGCCCCACAGACGATGAGCGTATTCGTGATACGTCTATATTGTTGGCGGAAGTCGCGGATGCCGACGGTACTGTTTTCAGATCGCGCTTATCAGCGCCCAACGGTTACACTCTGACCGCGGAATCTGCCGTTCAGAGCGCCATAAAAATCCTTCACGGTGACAGCGAGCCTGGCTTCCAAACGCCGTCGAGTGCATTTGGTGCAAATTTTGGATTTGAATTATCAGGCTGCGAGCTCATAGACCTTTAGATTACTTCTAGTTGCCATCTCACCCTAAACGGCAGTGGCAATTCTAGCCGATATCAAGCCATTTGTTGGTTTGCCGTAGAAATACCCTTGGCCATAATCAACGCCGATTTCGGTCAACAGATCAGCATGCTCCTTGGTTTCGACCCACTCACCAACAGTCACAATGCCAAGGTCTTTGCACAGCATGACCATTGAACGCAAAAATGCACGGTCTTCAGAAGAGTCGATCGCATCTTTGATGTAAGCACCGTCAATTTTTACCGCATCGACCTTAAGGCTTTTCAGATATTGAAACCCAGCTGCTCCAGCACCAAAATCATCCAGATATACTTTAAAACCGATACCTCTAATCTGTTGAACAACAGTGCCAAGGGCCTTCAAGTCAAGTATTCTAGCACTTTCGGTAATCTCCAACGAAAGATAGTTTTTCAGGTCAATATTGGCTTCCAGCATTTTCTGCAGATCAGCAATAAATTCAGGGTCAGACAAGGACCGTCCAGAAACATTTACCGCTATACCCGGGGCAGCGCCCTGCTTCATCAAATCACGAATTTTGGTGATCACTCGGTTAATAACCGCGCGGTCAAAATCATCAATCAGCCCAACATCTTCTGCAAAACGTATCATTTCCCATTGGCTTTTCATGATCTCAGGCAGATCAAACCGGGTTAAGGCTTCAAAGTGATGCGTGGTCAGTTTCTTCATGTCGACAATTGGCTGGTAAACCAATGAAAATGCGTCGTCATCCAGAACTTTTCGAAAAGCTTTCACCCGTTCCGTATTTTCTCCGATCAGGCTACCGCAATTTTCTTGAATTGAATCGACATCAAAACCCTCACCGTCATCTGCAAACTGCTGCAAACTAAACACAAGGGCCCGCATACTATCACGGTCGCTTAGGTTACTTTCCGCAGCATCAATGGTCGCGGTGCTAATTGATACGCCTGTTGTCTTTGCGACAGCCTCGCGGAGAAAGTCCGGTCGGGCATCCATATTATCGCGGTCATGCACGACAGCAAATTTATCGTCTGAGACCTGCGCCGCATTGGTGCCGCCGTATGATACCGATTTTAGATATTGCTCAATATCAGACTGCTGACCTGGGCCCAAAATTTTGCCTGCTTCAGTTTCAACGACAGTGACCTGAACCTTCTCCTCAGCAGTGGGGTCGTCGTCAAATAGCCTTTCCAATGAATTGAAGAAGTTTTGTTTCTTTTCTTCAACGACATGAGCTGCCGCTGGTGCCAACTCATTGAGGCCGAGCTTTGACGGTCTGGACAGAACAATATAAATTGCGTTTGGCTCAGAGGGAAGCTTGGCAAGAAAAGCGCCAAACTCTTCTTTATTGTCAGCATTCATGCCAACATTTATTCGGATAGGCCCCAGTCTATTTGTGCCAGTTAATGCCTTGACAGTCTTTTTGAAAAGCCCCTTGCCTTTGGTGTCCAGCAAATCAAGGAAATTAGTTTCGGTTCCATGAATATCGTGGATACCAAGTGTGCCTTTAACCGCGCCGTCGGCGTTTCTGATACGAAAGTTGGTATCCAGTTCAAGCAACAAGTCACCAACACAGAATGCGTAGCCTAAAAATCTGTTTGGTACCTTAACCGTCATGACGTAACAATCACCTGGACTCAATATTATGGTCAAAATCGGCCGCTGCGGTAACAAAGACATACAGGGTTCGATTTGATGTTAGCGTTGCAGCGTAATAATTTTTGGTTATCAAAATGTAAATTTGGCGATAAATAGCTGAGAAAATCGTTTAATTGTTATAATTAAAACAAAGACTTGTCGATTGCATGGCGATTTTTAATACTCTTATAAATTGTAATTGCTGATAGAGTCTGACATTAAAGATTACCGATACCGGGGAGCGGACTATGACAAAAGAAAATCGTAAACTATTGGCTGGGAAATCGCGGCGGCAAGTTCTTCAAACGACTTCTGGAATTTTTGGTGCAATTGCTTTGCGCGGATTCGATTCCGCAAAGGCTCAGTCAAGTGAGCAATCCGCCATTTTTACTCACGGCATCGCTAGCGGAGATCCGCTTTCAGATCGAGTTATTCTTTGGACAAGGGTCATACCGGTAAACAGCGAAATCATGAGGTTGCCAGTAGAGTGGCAGGTATCAACTTCAGAAAGTTTCGACCAAATTGTCTCCAGGGGCACCGCCACTTCACAGCCAAAAAATGACTTTACTGTCAAGGTTGATGCCGGTGGCCTAAATCCTGCCACCAAATATTACTATCGCTTCATATGCGGCGGTATAGAAAGCCCAATTGGTCGCACAAAAACGTTACCCAACAAGGGCCTGGAAAGCGTTAAGCTTGCCGTCGTATCCTGTTCTAATTACCCGCAAGGATATTTTCATGTGTATAAAGAAATTGCCAACCGGGACTATACGGCTGTCCTGCACCTGGGTGATTACATCTATGAATATCCTGCCGGAACTTACAGCAATGAGAACATAACCAAATCTCATGGTCGCCAAGTTAAACCCAAAGGCGAGGTAATCGCAATTGAAGACTACCGCACCAGATACGGCCTGTACCGTACCGACCCCGACTTGCTAGCCGCCCATGCCGCCCACCCCTTCATTTGCGTTTGGGACGACCATGAAATTGCAAACGACACCTGGCGCACCGGCGCGGAAAACCACAATGAAGGTGAAGGCGAATTCAATGCACGTAAAAAGGCTGCGCTGCGAGCATATCACGAATGGCTGCCCATACGCGACAACCGCACAGGCAACCAAAATACAATCTATCGTAGTTTTGAAATAGGTGATCTGGCCACGCTGATTATGCTAGATACCCGTATCGTGGGCAGAGACCAACCATTGGATTATAGCAATGATCTGCCTTTGCGGTCTGTGCCCTTTTATTTTGAAAAGGATAGCCTACCGATCGCGGTTACCGACCCCGAAAAATTGAAGCGACTACGCACAACAGCGACTACGCGCGAAAAAATAAAAGATATTCCAGTTCCTTTCAGATTGTCAGAAGGAAAGGCCGAACCAATTCTGGGATGGACGGAAATTCAGAATCTGGACCCAAAAAATATGCCTCAAGGCATCAGTTATTTGCCTGATCTCAAGCATTTCAAGGAAACTATTTTACCTGACACCGAGAGAAATATGCTGGGTGATACTCAGCAATTATGGCTTACCCGAGAACTGGCCCGTTCCAACAAGCAAGGTAAGCCGTGGCAAATCATTGGGCAACAAGTACTGACAGGGAAGGTCGGCATCCCCAGCATTAAAGATGAAGACATAGACAAAACAAAAAACTCATATGTTAGCCCACGCAGAATTGCAGAGTTTCGCATGCTCGCCGCAATGGGGCTGCCTTTGAATTTGGACGCATGGGACGGATATCCCGCTGCCAGAGAAACATTGTTTAAAGCGATCAAAACTCAGGCTTCAAATGCAGTATTGCTAGCCGGAGACACACATAACGCTTGGTCATTTGATTTAGAAGACAACAACGGCAAGGCCGTAGCTGTGGAATTTGCAACTGCGGGTGTATCCTCTCCGGGCATGGAAGAATATCTGCCGGTTGCCCCTGAGGTGCTGTCTGATGCGCTTTACGCAAGCAGCTCTGAACTGAAGGCCTTTAACGGCGAGCATCGCGGATGGCTGGATTTGGAGCTTACAGCGTCAGAGGTTACAGCCACGTTCCACTTTGTCTCAACGGTTCGTCACCAAACATATCAACTGCTGCCAACAATTACTCGCAGGGTTAAAGCTGGTGATCACAAACAAAAATTGAGTAGGAAAATTTGATAGTTACGGAAGTATTATATTTATCGCCGGTTACTTCTGGCGGCTACGTCCGTAACTCTTTAAAAGCCATTCTTCTTCGCCGCGTTCCAGTGTGAACTTCAAGCCGCTTCCCATCATGGCTGCCATGCTGGCATTGCGGCGCATCACCGGATTACCCGCACTGGCCTGAATAACCAGTTCAGAATTCTCATCTATAAAGTCAGACGAAACCAATTGCCAGTTACGTGGTTGAAGCTGCGAAAATGTCATCATCGCTCGAGTAAGCGACTTGGTTGCGTCCTCGGTTGGCAACCATAAGGGTGAAAGGCTTTCCTGCACCTGCGGCGTCAGCTGCATGCTTTCTTTGGCTTTTTTGGGTGTATAATAATATTTAATCTTATCCATATAGGCGGTGAAAACCGCCTCAGGGCTGGCGTCATGCCCGACCACGATCAAGTCATGCCAATTTCCATTTTCGTTAATAACGGACCTCAAATCAACATAGCCCGCAATTTTCCAGCTACGGCCTGTATTGTGAAACTTAAACCCGAAAGGAATGGGGTCGACACGGCTTTCATCAACAGAATCGAAGTAAACTTTTGCAAAGGCACCGTCACCGGTCATCTCCACTTCAGTGATTGTCCAGGACTTAGGGCCGTGCATCCATAATTTTGAAATCAAACCCATCGCAGGGTCCACAGGCTTTTCTGCAATCTTGGTTGCCGGGCTGCGATCATATTTGGCTTTAGTATGGCGCAACAAAGGGATCATTGCCCGGGCTTTTTTTGCCCCGCGTCTGTCCTTGGTTAAACTGGAAAAGCGCGTAAAAAAGCTATCAAAGAAAGCTTCAATTTCTTTCGCTGGGCCGGTCAAAGGTGCTTGACTGGCAGAAACAGGCTGAACAGCACTGCCAAAGCCAGACGATAAAACCAACGTCAAAACCACAGCAACGGCCTTTACTGCCTTTGTGCTGCGTCCCAAAGTTGAACATTCCGATATTAACCGGTCATTTTTCATAATTAAAATATCCAACGAAATATTTTAATACCCAAGTTTCAAAGGACTATAGGACGAAAAACGAATTTTGGGAAGTTGTCTCTTACTCGGTTCGTCGATTTTTCAGGTCTATTTTAATTTGTTCTGAAATTTTTGAGACATCCGTTCGAACAGATTCAATATCAACGGTCCTGACCACTCCGTCTTGCATAAGAAGCTTGCCGTTCACAACACTTGTTACAACGTCCGTTGACTTGGCAACATAAACAAGATGGGAAATCACATTGTATAGCGGATCAAACCTGGGGCTACCAAGCGAGACCTGAATCATATCCGCCTGCATGCCAACTTTTAGCTCACCGACCTTATCACCCAAGCCAACTGCAAGTGCACCCATCCGCGTTGCCATATCAAGGGCCTCAAATGCGGAAATCTGTGTGGGGTCATTTGACTTGCCTTTATGAATGAGCGCTGCCATGCGTATTTCCTGCCACAAATCCAGATCATTGTTCGAAGCCGCGCCGTCCGTACCCAGACCGACATTCACACCGGCAGCCAGCATTTTGGCGACCGGGGAAAATCCTGCACCAGTTTTCATATTTGACGTCGGATTGTGAATAGCGCCAACTTTAGAACCAACCAGTTTCGCAATATCGTTATCGGTGGGCCATACAACATGGGCGGCAATGGTTCGCTGCTCCAACATGCCCATGCCCGCCAAAAGTTCAATTGAGGATTTTCCGTATTTTTCAGTGATGACGTCGACCTCAGCCTGATCTTCCGCCACATGAATTGAAACAGGAACACCTAGCTGCCGCGCTGCTTCAAACGCATCACTTAGATGAGCTTCGGACACGGTGTAAGGCGCATGGGGCGCAAGTGCTGGCGTAATACGGGCGTGCCTGCCTTTCCATCGCTTTGCAAATGCGACGCCTGCCTCAAAACTATCGTCCCATCCTTCAAAGCCTGGACTTGGAAAGTCTATCATAGGAGCAGCGACAATCGCTCGCATCCCGCACTGAACGGCCACATCTGCAATAACGTCCGGATAGAAATACATATCAACGAAGCTGGTAACACCGCTTTTGATCATTTCCCAACAAGCGAGCTTGGTGCCCGCCTCGACCAGAGCAGTGTCCACATAGCGGCCCTCCATTGGGAATATATAGTCTTGCAGCCAAGTCATCAGAGGCAAGTCGTCCGCCATTCCGCGGAACAACACCATGGAAGTATGGGTGTGACCGTTCACCAGACCCGGCATCAACACTTTGTTTTCTCCGTCCAAAACCCTGTCTGCAATATAGCGTGCGTCGATATCTATCGCTGTCCCAACATCAACGATAACACCAGCTACAACTGCAACCGCGCCCGCTTCAATCAGGGGCTCGCCCTGTTGCATTGTCAGTACATAGTCACCGTACGCAACAAGATCGACAGCCTTTTTATCTGCTTGACCTGCCGAGGCAACGCCGCTGAGCAAAACAGCAAAACAACAAAAGTAGATGCGAATTACATTCATGCGAAAACCTTTCAATTTGGCGGCCATGTTAGTCGGCATTTGTCGCTGAGAAAAGCACCGAATGTTTAATGGCGCCGCCGGTTATTGCATTAGGAAACATGCCTTAAAAACCACTGCTTCAATTGCGCATGAATTTCGCATACGGTGAGGACAGGGAGTGATTTATGCCAAGAAGAAATTCATGAATGAAACGGTGCTTGCTGCCGATGCGGCATCCTTAACAATAGATCCGGCAATCCAGGTTCTGCTAGCTGTTTCGTTAGCCTTTACGATGTTAACGGTGGCTGTCGGATTGCGCCCGCAGGATTTTGCATTTGTACGCGCGCACCCCATCTCAATTATTATTGGCTTCTGTGCTCAAGTCATAGCTTTGCCAATAGTCACACTTCTGCTTATTAGCGCCCTGCAAGTATCGCCAGGGCTCGCGCTGGGCATGATTATCGTCGCTTCTTGCCCCGGTGGGGCAATGTCGAATTTAATTACTAAAATTGCGGGTGCAGACGCCGCATACTCTGTTTCTCTAACGATGCTTTCTTCTATTTTCTCTGCCTTGCTGCTGCCTATCGCTATACTTTTCTGGATATCTTTTCATGCGCCCGCGAACGGCGTGATCGAACAAATAAATATTGATCGAACCGGATTCGTTGTTCGGACCACATTCATATTGATAGTACCGTTAGCCGCAGGTTTGCTACTGTCCCATTTCAAGCCTGCTCTCGCAGCCAAATTGCATAGCAAGTTTATGCCAATCTCGGTTCTAATTTTGGTAGGTTTGATTGTTGCGGGACTTTACTCCAACTCCGATGTGCTGATATCGCACGGCGCGCATTTTATACCGCTCGTTATTATGCACAATGGCGTTGCTTTCTTAACCGGCGCGATCGTTGGATATTTCTTACTGAAGGACCGCCGCAAGTCGCGCGCCCTCGTGTTTGAAGTCGGCATTCAAAACGCCGGACTTGGGCTCATCATTGTCATGGCCGAAATGGGTGGCGTGGGTGAAGCGGCGCTCTTGGTTGGAACCTGGGGCATATGGCATTTGATCGGCGGCTTTACTCTCGCTAATCTGTTTAGATACGTTGACCATCGCCGTGCTTCCAAGTTAATTTAACCACCCGCCCAATCTTGAACCGGAGACCCAATATGCCATTCGATCTACTGATTAAAAACGGTGTCATTTATGACGGTGACGGCGGCGCACCCTTTGCTGCCAATATTGCAATCAAAGACGGTAAGATCGCTGAAATTGGGGCCTGCGAAGGAGAACCCGCTGAGATACTTGATGCAAACGGCGCAATTGTCACACCGGGCTTCATCGATATTCACACCCACTATGACGGCCAGGTGTCCTGGGATACAAATTTCGAACCCAGTGTTTATCACGGTGTAACCACTGTTGTGATGGGCAGCTGCGGCGTTGGCTTTGCACCTGTGCACCCGCAAGATCATGACAAACTTGTCCGCCTTATGGAGGGTGTGGAAGACATCCCCGGCACGGCACTGTCAGAAGGGCTGACCTGGAATTGGACAAGCTTTGAAGACTATATGAATGCCATTGATTTTCCCCATACCATCGATTTTGCGGCTCAGGTCGTCCATGATCCGCTGCGCGTTTTTGTGATGGGCGACCGGGCTGTATTCAACGAACCCGCCACCGAGGACGACATTGAGAAAATGCGCGCCCTTACACGCAGTGCTTTGGAGGCCGGCGCAGTAGGTTTTTCAACAGGACGTTCAGACGTTCACCGATCAGCGGACGGCGAATGGACACCCTCCTCTGAAGCGACATCCGAAGAATTGTCCGGGATTGCTGCGGCATTTAAAGGCCTGAACCACGGCATTTTGCAGGCCGTTAATGATTTTGACCTGGAGCGCGGAGATCCCGACGCGTTCGACCGCGAATGGAAGCTTCTTGAACAATTTGCCGAAAGCGCCGACGGCAGGCCCTTTTCCCTGTCTTTAATGCAGCGCGACTTTGCCCCCAAACAATGGCGAAATATTTTAACCCGCAGCGAAGATGCAAAGGCCAAAGGCCTCAATTTTAACCTGCAGGTCGCCCCGCGCGGTATTGGTGTTATCTTGGGACTTCAATGCACCTTTCATCCTTTCATCGGCTTCCCTAGTTACAAAAAAATCAGCGCCCTACCACTCAATAAGCGTGTTGAGATCATGCGCGATCCTGAATTTAAGGCGCAATTGTTGTCGGAAAGTTCTGAAAAACTGGCGGGTGACGGCACGCCCATTCCACCAATTGCTGACATGCTGTTATCTCAAATCGATTTTGTATCCTGCAAAATGTTCAGGCTAGGCGAAAACCCTGACTACGAGCAGCCGATAGAAAAGTCTGTTTACAAAGCTGCCGAAGCAGAAGGTGTAAGCCCACTTCATAAAATTTATGACATTTTGCTGGAAAACAACGGCGAAGAGTTTCTGTATTTCCCAATCTATAACTACACAAACCTCAATTACGATGCCGTGTATGAAATGATGTCCCACCCTCAGTCCATAATGGGGCTATCAGACGGCGGCGCTCATGTGGGTACAATTTGTGACGCCAGTTTCCCTAGTTATTTACTTCATTACTGGGCACGGGACCGTAATAAAGGCGCGTCTATTCCGCTGGAACAAGCGGTTAAAAAGTTAACCTCTGAAATCGCCGATTTTGCAGGCTTCAGTGACCGCGGAAGGCTAAAAGTGGGAATGAAGGCAAACATTAACGTAATAGATCATAAGAAATTGCGCTTAATGCCCCCAAGAATGGTTAAAGACTTGCCTGCGGGCGGACAACGATTATTGCAGAATGCACAAGGCTATATTGCAACAATTGTTAATGGTGTTCCAGTAGTTAAAGACGATCAACTTACCGGCGCTCTACCAGGCAGATTGGTTCGGGTTGGCGACACGCCAGCTTAATTCACAGTATCCTGCGGCACATAACCCAGTATATCAGAAGCTGAAAGCAAACCTACTCGCGCAGAATCAACGCTTCCAGGGTGCCCCAGCACCAGATATCCGTTGATTTCACCCTCTAATTTCTTAAAACGGGCTCTTGCTGCGCCGAGGAGCCTATATGGCTTTTTAAAAGGGGTGGTTGCTTCCAAACCATTGATCTCAAAACGCCAATTATCCAACACCCTCATAACATCACCAGGCTTCCCCCATAATTGCTTGATAACGGGAAGCTTAGCCTCATCCGAACGAAAAACTATATAGTCATACCGGCTTGGTATTCCGCATCCAAGGCTGTGAACCTTGATCATCTGGTCCTGCCAAAGGAGCCCCTGCAGTGAAGTACCCTCAACCGAGGTTTCACTGATAACGCAATCCTTGTCGGATGGCGCAATCATCATCAGCAGTGCCGTCAAAATTAATTTCATTAATGCTGCGCCCCGGTTTTCCGTCCTAGTTTTCGCCAGAAAAGATCATTGTCGTAATATGTCACAGCATATTGACAAATTCGACCCATAACGGAAAGGTCCGTTTATCTTTTTGAAAAACTAGGACGCCTCATGATCAAACGATTGATGATTATTACAATATTTAGTTTGCTTGCTTCCAATCTTGGTATGGCCCAAGACCAAAAGCAACCTGCGCAACCAGTCATTGAGCAAGCGCCAAATCCGTTTGACGAGGGCGGCGACAGAAATGGCATGTGGGTTCCTAAAAATGTTGCCGACCTTCGGCTTATATCACAGGACTGGTGGCAACAATTTCGTCGCACTAATCAGCGGCAGTATAAATATATCGGCGAAGCAGCGGAGTTTCGCGCCTACCTACAGGTCTGCAAGCGCCACGACCTTAACGTCGACATGGAAAGTATTAATGCCCTGTCCAGCCGGCACCTACAGCAAATTTTGCTGGCATTATTCAAAGAAGCGGAATACGCAATTCTCGAAACACAAACCAAAGAACAACAAGCCGAGCTGATGGCTGATGTTGCAAGTGACGCTTACAGTTTTGAATATGGCTATCGAATCGCCCACCAAACCGCAATAATTAACGTGACAGGTGGGACAACAAACAGTTACTGCGAACAGGTTGAGGAAACGAATTTTAAAAAATATATCGCTCTGCACGCAACCGCAAAACGTGAGATCGAGCCAGCACAACGCTAGGTATCCCTTTGTTCCACTTGGGATAGTGTTGAATTGTTTTGCAAATTTACCTAGCCATTAGTGTACCAATACAATAAGATGCATAACTCGAGTGCCTTTTGGGTTTTTGGGCACATTGCATTGCGGCTAACTAGCCGCGTTATAGCACTTAGGTTTCGTCCATCGTTGGGGGGAAGCGGGGGTCTACGGGTTATATATTATGACATACACTTATGAATATCCACATCCAGCTGTTACGACTGATATTGTGATTTTAACGGTTCTGGACCGGAAACTGAAAGTACTTCTAATCAAGCGGGGCATGGATCCCTTTAAAGGCAAATGGGCGCTGCCAGGCGGCTTCGTCAAAATGGATGAAAGCCTGGACACATGCGCAGCACGTGAGCTCGCGGAAGAAGCCGGTATCAAAGACGTTTATCTTGAGCAGCTTTATACTTTCAGCCGGGTTGACCGTGATCCTCGTGAACGGGTCATCAGCGTGGCCTATTATGCGCTTATTCCAGGCAAAAATGTTACTCTTGAGGCTGGTACAGACGCAGACGACGCAAAATGGTTTGCCGTTGATAGCTTACCTAAGCTTTCTTTTGATCATGCCGATATTCTTGATATGGCGCGAGCACGCCTTGCCGCCAAAATGGATTATTCGACAGTTGGTTTGAAATTAATGCCTGAAGAATTCACCTTGTCATACCTTCAGGACGTATATGAGAAAGCTACGGATAAACCACGCGATAAACGCAATTTTCGCAAGTGGATTTTTTCGCTAAACGTAATCGAAGCAACCGGCAAAAAATATTCAAGTGGGCCTCATCGCCCTGCTATGCTCTACCGCGTTATTAATCCAGAAGAAGTCAAAAACATTAGATAAGTTTGCTGAGAAAAATCAGACGAAAAAGGGCACCTAATGGTGCCCTTTTTTTGTCCTGCATTGAACTTCAAAGCGGTGTTTCCAATATCAACGCCTAGAAATTGAACGAAACTTCAACACCGTATCTACTTTGAGTGCCCGGATGGTTGAATGATCCACCAAACTCGGGGGCGGGGATAACCTCTTCCAAAAAGTTTTGGTTGGTAATGTTGGATCCGAACGCTGTTAGCGCCCAGCCCTCGCCGCGAATACCAATGCGAATGTCAACCGTGTGATAGGCATCGCGCTGTGCATTGGAAAAATCGGCAATCCCCAAACCGCCCGCACCAGCACCAAATCCAAGCTCAAACAAGGGCTGGAATATGGTAGCCCGCTGGCCTTCCTGAACTGTGTGGAACCAGGTAGGCCCGATAAACTGGGCATCAACCCGCCCGAACAAAGTTAAAGTTTGCGAGATCGGATAGTCAAAATCAGCGCCCACATTAATTGTGTAATCTGGCGTGTACGGAGATTTGTTGCCAACGGTATCTGGCCGCGAACTATTTTCCTGAATTTCACTTTCAGTGAAGTTTGCGCCACCAAATATCCGGAAATGTTCATCCAAGTGAACTGTCGCACCAAGTTCAGCACCGTACAGTTCCACTTTATCAACATTGGATACAACGCGAAGTAACCCAAACGTGCCAACGAAGAACTCAAAGAACTGCATATCACTGACTTTGGTATAATATGCAGAACCGGAAAGTTGTAGACGACCATCGAACAGATTTGATTTAAATCCTGCTTCAAACGCGCTTGATGTCTCTTCTTCATAGTCATCGGTAATAACCGGCAAATCAACACCTAGGTCATCAGCAAAATTAATACCAATGCCGCCGTTAATGAAGCTGTTGTTGAAAATATTTACCGTTGCTGCACTACCAGAATTGTTAAAACCGCCCGCTTTGAAGCCAACACCCCAGCTAGCAAAGACGGTCAGCTCGTCCGACGCATCCCATGTCAATGCAACTTTAGGCTCCAACTCCGAGAAAGTTCTTTCCTGATCAGCAATTACCCCTGTTGGGTTGATCAGGCTTGAAAGCGCTGGATTTAACGGATCATTGAAAACACCGTCAAAGTCCAGATCAATAACCGACTGTGTCGCACCGAACGGCACTAAGCTTGATACTTCACGTTTCTCATTGTCGTAGCGGAGCGCCAATGACAACTCCACGTCTTCATTTACATCATATTGAAGCTGACCGAAAACAGCGAACACCCTACTATCGAATTGGTCATGTATGAGTGATGCCGTCGCATTTGGCCCGCTTGGTTGGTACAAACCGCGGATTGGCTCTGCACCGCCGTCACGGTTCAGGGAAACCCCGACCTGCCGGTCAATATTGAGGAAGTAAGCACCAAGCATCCAACGAAGGTCACCGTCAGTGTCTGACGCCAGCCTTAATTCCGCACTAAGGTCTTTCTGGTTACGCAGTTGTTCCTGAATGCCGTCGCACGTACTCGGTGTATAAGCGCCGAGGAAAGACCCGTTTGGATCAAAGATAACGCCGGTCGGGGTCTGCCCAATAAATTGAGGCGCGAGCAGCGTTTGACCTGCGGCGTTCAAATCAGCAATTGATTGCTGGCACGCTGCGTCCGGAGCATAAAATCCGAATGCTGCAGATGTACCGTCAGAAATCAGGTCATTCTTGATATCGCTGTAGAGAACCCACCCTGTTAGCACCATTCCGTCTAGGTCATAGTCAAACTTGGTGGAGAATTCAAACGACTCTTGATCATTGTCCGATGCCACATTCGACTGGAATAAGAAATCGAAGTCATTCACATCCTGAAATGCTGCTGGTGTATTTGTGCCTGCAGCAAAAACGGGAAGATTGAATGTAGAATTGAACGTGATCGACCCAGCGTCTACTTTTCCGTAACGCATCTTCATATCAACGCTCAGGTTTTCCGAGCCTTCCCAAACAAGACGGCCATTAATATTGTAGCCCTCAAAACGGTCAACTATTTTGGCGTCGTTTTGAAAACTGTTCCGGTAGAAACCGTCAGATTTGCGCCAATCGGCTGCAAGCCGGAAGAATAACTCATCTTCAACCAGTGGTCCGGAGGCTGATGCCTTAACCAAATAGCTGTTGTCCTCAGCAAAACTTGCCGTGCCGTTGAAGGCGACCTCATTACCGGGCTTTGTGGTTTTAACAATGATTGCGCCGGCTGCTGCGTTGCGGCCGTAAATCGCGCCTTGTGGCCCTTTGAATATTTCGATCTGGGACAGGTTGGTATACTCACGGTTGAAGGCTGCAGGGTTAGTATACAGAACCCCGTCCAGTATGTAGGCGAAACTATTTTCCGCATCGCGTGCGCCATTGATGCCGCGAATATTAACCTGCGTGTCACCAACTTCGGCAGCATTCACCATCGTAACGCCCGGCGTAAGCGCGATAAAATCTTCTGCCCGTTCCACACCCGCATTGCGAATGGTAGATGCCGAAATCACTGAAACAGTACCCGGTACATCTTTCAAACTTTCAGAGCGACGGCGGGCCGTCACAACAATTTCCTCTAATGAGAAACCTTCTTCCTCATCTTGCTGACCAATGGCTGGAGCCGTTAAAAACGCTGATGTCAAAATAGCAATGCTCGAAACGCCCGCAATAGATACCGTGCGATAATTCCTTGAGTTCATAGTCCCCTCCTCATGTTCCCACCAAGCATGTTTCTATGCTCTTAAACTCGCGTTCATCTGTTACATTCAAGAACTGCGAGCTATACTAAATCTCTTGATGACTTTATTTTCATCTATGCCACTATATTGCATCTTCAAGAATATTGTATACATTAAAGATTATTTTTTTACGCCGGAGTATACAAATTGGATGTCTAAAGCGACAGAAAAAGCATACACCATCATTCGGGAAAGCATTCTCAGTGGCGGATATCCTCCGGGAGCTCACCTGAAAGAAGGAGAGTTAGTAGAAAAATGCGGGGTCAGTAGAACCCCCGTACGAGACGCGCTTCGTCAACTCGCAACGGACAGATATGTAATCACCCGCCGCAATCAGGGGGTATTTGTCAACCAATGGACCGTTGATGATATTAAAGACATATTTGAATTACGTTCAATTCTCGAGTCGATCGTTGTTGAACGGGCGGCCATGCATATTTCGAAAGAAGACATTGCCCAATTGAAAGTGATTCACCAGAAAATACAGACAATGCTGGACCGACAAGGACCGCCAAAGATTGAAGTTTTTCTTGTCGAAAACAAAGCATTTCATCAAATTCTGATCAGCGCGGCGAACAGCAGAACGCTGGCAGACACGCTGGCTCAAATAGTCCAGCCTCCGCTTGTGGCACAAACCGCACGCCAATATACGCGTCAGGAACTTCAGCGCAGCAACGATCATCATCTGGACATTATTAATGCGCTGGCGGTGCGGGACGGCGCTTGGGCGGCGTCCGTGATGAAAACACACATCATTTCCGCCCAACGAAAATTTGTAAACACATACCAGGACGAAGAAACCTGAGGGCTTTACGAAGTCCAGCCTGACCGAATCTTTGAAACGATATCATCGGTTGTCACGATGTCCGCATATTTAGCGCCAAGGTCGAAAATGTTGGCTTTATGAACGCCCTCATCTCGGTCGCCACAAGCATCCTCGACAACCAAAGGGATGAAACCATTTTGCAGTGTATCAAGCGCACTTGCACGAACACACCCAGATGTACTGACACCCGTAACTACGACACTGTCACACCCAAGTGCCCGCAACGTGCTGGCAAGTGACGTGCCGAAGTAGGCACTGGCATATTGTTTTGTGACAACCACCTCACCGCCTTCCGGCGCCAAGTCTTCAGGCGGCTCTGCAAAAGGGTTTCCTTTGTCAAAGCATTTAAGAGCACCGATTTTCTTATAGAACAAGCCACCATCTGCACCGCCAGCACCATACTCAACCCGCGTATGGACAATCGGCAATCTAACTTCTCGAAAAGCATCCAGTAGTTTCTTGATTTGCCTATGTTCAGCTTCGATGCCTGCATACAACGGCGCAGCCGGATCCAGATAGGCCATGCACATATCAATTATTAATAGTGCCGGTGACGTGCCAAACCCAAGCTGTCCACCAAAACCAGCGGCTTCATAGTCTTCTGCAAGGGTTGGATTGGCGTCTGCGTCTGTCATCAAATGGTTCCAGCGTCTCTCATTTCTTTAAGCTCTGCCTCAGACTTCCCAAGCAATTCACCGTAAATTTCATCGTTATGCTGACCCAGTTCAGTTGGCCCGGCCCAGCGAATTTCACCCGGCGTCTGTGATAATTTTGGAAAAACATTCTGCATATAAAGCTCATCATACGCTGGGTGATCAACTTTCACAATCGCGTCACGTGCCTTAAATTGCGGATCAGTTAGCATATCTGGCGCCTTAAATATTTTCCCCGCAGGAACGCCATGCTCATCCATTAACGCCTGCATCTCATCGCTGGTGAACCCTTTAGTCCACTCCGTGATTATAGCGTCTAGCTCAACCTGGCATTCGCCTCGCGCATGATGCGTCGCATAATTAACGTCGTCCGCCATTTCAGGCTTGCCCATAGCAACCGCCAAACGCTTGAACACTGTGTCCTGATTGGCAGCGATCAATATATCTCCGTCCTTGGTGGGGTATGCGTTTGAAGGCGCAACCTTTGGCAGAACCGAACCTGTCCTTTCCCTCACGAAGCCTTGTTCTGTATATTCTGGCACAACCGATTCCATCATAGCGAGAACCGCTTCGTAAATGGCAGAATCGACTACCTGCCCTTCGCCGGTCTGATCACGGTGGCGCAGCGCCATCAACGCCCCCAAGCATGCATAAGTGGCCGCGAGCGAGTCGCCGATAGAAAGCCCGATACGGCTGGGCGGAGTCGCAGGGTCACCCGCCAAATTACGCATGCCGCCCATGGCCTCCCCGATGGAACCATAACCCGCTTTCTTAGCGTAAGGACCCGTTTGGCCAAAACCAGAAACTCTTATCATAATAAGACGTGGGTTTATTTTTTTTAGATTTTCGTAGGAAAGACCCCACTTTTCCATGGTGCCCGCCCTAAAATTTTCCAAAAGAAAATCAGTTTTTTTGACCATTTCCTTCAGGATGTCCTGGCCTTCTTTTTCCCGCAGATTTAGCGTTACACATTTTTTGTTACGCGACACTACAGGCCACCATAGAGGTGCGCTTTGGCCCCATTTCCTCATGGGGTCTCCAATGCCCGGTGCCTCAACTTTAATAACCTCAACCCCGTGATCTGCCATAAGCTGTCCGCAAAACGGCCCGGCGATCAATTGACCCAACTCAATCATTCTAAGGCCTTTTAAGGCACCGAAGCTAGTGGCAGTTGTCACGCGATGTCTCCCAATGATTTATCTCAACGATAATAACGTCTATATTGGCTTATGATTCTCTCCACAGAATTTTTGTATACAATTGCCAAACATGATTGTATACATTTTTCATAATTTCGAGTTAGGTAATTGATGACTGTATCAGGTAATTCGCAACAATCGGCAACTGTTGAAATTCTGGAAGTTGGCCCACGTGACGGCTTGCAGAACGAAAAGGTAGTGTTTTCTACCGCTGACAAACTTCGCATGATCAACGGCGCTATTGCCGCCGGCGTTCGGCGCATAGAGGTGGCAAGTTTTGTTCACCCAAGGCGTGTGCCGCAAATGGCGGACGCAGAAGATGTGATTGCTGGTCTCGATGACCGCAAAGACATGACCTACATCGGGCTTATCCTCAATAAAAGGGGCTTACTGCGCGCCTTCGCAACGCGCGAGGGCAACAAGCGCGGCATTGACGAGGTAGGCTGTGTCGCCATCGCATCCGATACCTTCGCAGATAAAAACCAGGGTCAAACATCACAAGAATCGGTTGATATAACCAAAGACATGATCCGTATGGCCAAAGCCGAGGGTATGTCAGCCCAAGCAACTATTTCAGCCTCGTTTGGCTGCCCCTTCGAAGGGCGTGTCGATCAAAACCGGGTTGTCGCCATAGCTGAAAGTATTGCTGAAGCACAACCGAGAGAAATCGCAATCGCCGACACCATTGGTGTTGGGTCACCACTGCGAGTCACGGAACTCATCTCGAAAATCAGAGAACGCCTGCCCGACATGCCGCTGCGCGCCCATTTCCACAATACCCGCAACACAGGCCTCGCCAATGCGTGGGCCGCTTATGAAGCGGGCGTGGTAACACTTGACGCCTCAGTTGCAGGCTTGGGTGGTTGCCCGTTTGCCCCTAAGGCCACAGGCAACATTGGCACTGAAGATCTTCTGTATTTGCTGCACGAGTCCGGGGTTACAACCGCCGTCGATTTGGATGAAATGATTAAACTGGCCAACTGGGCCGAGACGGTTTTAGGCCGCACGCCGCCAGCTATGGTTAGTCAGGCGGGCGGTTTTCCCGTACCTGAAGCAACAACCTAAATAGAATTTGAGAAAACAGATATTTCGCCAGCGCAGAAACAGCCAGCGAAAATAGGGAGAGAAAAGCATGCCATACAGATTGGGCGTAGACGTGGGGGGCACGTTCACAGATCTTCTACTGATCGAAGAGGCCACCGGTGAAACCTGGCGCGACAAGGTGCCAAGCACGCCGCATGACCCTTCAGAGGCTGTGATCAGCGGCACTAAGGCAATTTGCGACCAAGCGGGCATCAAACCTTCTGACATCGAACAATTTCTGCACGGTACCACCGTTGCTACCAATGCAGTGCTGGAAGGCAAAGGCGCAAAAACCGGCCTTGTTGTCACCGAAGGTTACCGACAAATTTTACAGGTTGCCCGTTCACTGGTGCCCGGCGGTCTTGCAGCCTGGATTACCTGGCCAAAACCGGTGCCACTAGCGGCTCTGGAATGCACAGTAGAAATTGATGAACGGCTGGACGCAAACGGCGGCGTGGTGAAACCCGTTAACCGCGTTCAGGCCAAAGCAGCGCTGGAAAGCCTGAAGTCTGAAGGCATTGAAGCGCTGACCATCTGTACAATCAACAGCTACATAAACGGTGTGCATGAAACTGAAATTGCAGAAATCGCCCAGGAAGTTTTCCCAGGCATGCCAATCACACTCAGCCACGAAGTGTTGCCCGAAATGCAGGAATATGAACGCGCCCTTACCTCTGTTGCCAACTCACTGGTGCGCCCGATTATGGCGATGTATGTATCAAACCTACGGGGCGAGCTCAGAAAACTGGGCATGGAAGGCCGAATTAACCTGCTGCGCTCAGACGGCGGCTTGATGGGGTCCGAAAAGTCAGAAGGCCATCCCGTGAACCTGCTGATGTCTGGCCCGGCTGGCGGTGTAACCGGTGCCCTGTGGTCTGCGCGCAATGCAGGCCTCAAAAACATTTTAACGCTCGACGTTGGCGGCACCTCCACCGATGTGGCCCTTATTGAGAACGGCGAGCCACGCCTGCGGCGCGAAACCAGCGTTGGTCACTTGACGGTGCGCGCCTCATCGCTGGACGTTAAAACAGTTGGTGCTGGCGGCGGTTCTATCGCACATGTACCAGAATTAACCGGTGCGCTGCGTGTTGGCCCGGAATCAGCGGGCGCTGTGCCCGGCCCGGCCGCATACGGTAAAGGCGGCGAAGTACCTACTGTTACAGACGCTCATGTAGTGCTCGGCAATTTGCCAGCTGCCTTGCTGGGTGGATCCTTCAAATTGGATGTGGCCGCAGCAACAGCCGCCGTACAAACAATTGCCGACGCACTGAGCGTCACCATTCAGGAAGCCGCGCAGGGCATTATCGACATTGCAAATGAAAATATGTTCGGTGCGCTGCGGCTTGTGTCCGTTCAGCAAGGCTATGACCCCCGCGATTTCGCCCTGATGGGCTTCGGCGGTGCTGGCTCACTGCATTCAAACGCTGTTGGCAGGCTCATGGGTTCCTACCCGGTCGTCGTGCCGGTCAGCCCCGGCGTGCTGTGCGCAACAGGCGATGCAACAACCCAAATGCGCTATGAACACGCGCGCTCGTTCAACCGCACTGTCAAACAAACTGATGACAATGAGGTGGCCGATTGGCTTGCCAGCATGCGCGAAACAGTGGTTAAGGAACTGGAAGACGAAGGCGTGCCGCGGGACAAGCAAATCATCACCTTCGAAGCAGGTGTTCGCTATTCTGGTCAGGGTTTTGAAGTTGATCTACCTATCAAAATTGAAGACTTTGAAGCTGGAAACGGGGTGAAAGCGCTGCAAGCGTCGTTTGACGACGAGCATAAACGTCTGTTCACCTTCAATCTTGATGTTGTCCACGAAATTGTAAATCTGCGCGCCATTGCCCTTGGGAAAGGTGCCGAAATGCCCGCGATCAAGGTTGCAAGCGGAGACGGTGACCCGGCGCAAGCTAAAGCCAGTGACCACATCATGTGGTGCGGTGGTGAGAAATATAAAGCTGTGATCTACGACCGGTCCAAGCTCGAAAAAGGCGACCGAATACCAGGGCCGTGTATCATCACGGAAATGGACAGCACCGCAGTTATCCTGCCCGACCATGTGGGTGAAGTGGATACCTACGGCAATATTCTCATCAATCCAACAGCTTAGGGGGAGGACGACCAATGCCTGCAACAATCATTGAAACTAACACCACCCCATTTGCAAAAACTGCAGTGGATACAATCACCCTCGATATTATCGAAAATGCGCTAAGGAATGCGCGCGAAGAAATGGACGCTACCCTGTTCCGCACAGCCATGAGCCCGGGCATCCGCGAGCAAGGCGATGCATTTCCGCTGATCGCAGACCGCGAGGGTCTGATGGTGGTTGGCCAGTTCGGCAGCTTCATCGACGGTTTCCTGAACGGTTACGACGGCGACATTGAAGAAGGCGACATGATTTGGCTCGCTGACCCCTATAGCTGTGAAGGTGCAGTGTCGCATAATAACGATTGGCTGATTATCCGTCCAATTTTCGTTAAAGGCCGACTGGTTAGCTGGGCTTGCATGTTTGGTCATATGACCGACATTGGCGGCAAGGTGCCGGGCAGCATGCCTACCGATGCCACCAGCATCTTCGAGGAAGGGGTGCGCATTCCACCCATTAAACTGTTCAAGAAAGACGAACTTCAGGAAGACATACTGACATTGGTTTTACATCAGGTTCGCATGCCGGAATGGTGCCGGGCTGACTTGCTGGCCATCGTTGCCAGCTGCCGGGTGGCAGAAAAACGCGTAATCGAAATTTGCGAACGGTTCGGCGATGACTTTTTCACCTCTGCGACCGATGAGCTGCTGGCGCGCAACAAACGCGCGATGGGTCATTTGATCAATACGGCTGTCAGCGAAGACAAAGTTAGTTTTGAAGACTATATCTGTGACGATGGTCGTGGTTTCGGGCCCTATAAAATCAAATGCACCATGTGGCGCGAAGGCGAAGTTGTCATCCTTGATTTTGACGGAACAGACCCACAAGCCGTTGGTTCCATTAATTTTTACCTGAACGAGAACATGTTTAAAATGTTCTTTGGCATCTATATGGTGATGGTATTTGACCCGCAGGTGATGTTCAATGATGGCTTCTACGATCTTGTGGATGTACGCATTCCGCAAGGCAGCCTGCTTAAGCCAAACTTCCCCGCCGCCTTGTCGTGCCGCACCCACGCACTAGGCCGAATTTTTGATATTCTCGGCGGCTTGCTTGGCCAAGGACAGCCGGAATTCCTCAACGCTGCAGGTTTCTCATCAAGCCCGCACCTGATGTTCTCGGGCTTCGACAAGGATAGCGGCGAATGGTTCCAGCTGTTCCAAATCGGCTTCGGCGGCATTCCCGGCAGGCCGTGGGGCGACGGGCCGGACGGCCACAGCCTGTGGCCCGGCTTTACCAATGTCCCAAACGAGTTTCTGGAACGTTACTTTCCCATGCGTATCACCGATTATACCTCTATCCCGGATAGTGGCGGCGCAGGCCTAAACCGCGGCGGCAACGGCATTTTAATGACCTACCAGTTCCTTAACAAAGGCACTGTTTCCATCCATGATGATCGCTGGTTCACCTATCCTTGGGGCGTGAACGGAGGCGAACCGGGCGCGCGGTCCACCAAAATTTTGCGCCGTGCTGACGGCAGCGAAGAAGTGTTGGCCTCCAAGTGCGACCGGGTTGATGTGTTTGAAGGCGACGAACTGGATTACATCACATGGGGCGGCGGCGGTTGGGGTAACCCACTAAAGCGCGACTCTGACTTGGTGGCTCTTGAAGTTAAGCAGGGCTTAGTTTCCAGGGACGGTGCCTATAACAACTACGGAGTTAAGGTTGCGGCAGACGGTAGCGTTGATACAGCTGGTACCGAAGCCAAACGCACCGAACTTGCCAAAATGCAGGTTACCGGCGAGATCTTCAACTACGGCCCCGACATGGCGGCCATTCGCGCCAACTGTAAGACAGAAACAGGGCTAGACGCCCCGATCCAGCCAAGCTGGTAGACCGACACTGAAACCTACACAAAAAAAGGCTGGTCAAATCCGGCCTTTTTTTGTGGCCACAGGTCATTTGAAAAATGGACGCGTGTAGATCATGGTTGGTTCTTCTGTAAGCAGTGTCAGGATATGGGCCCAATCCCCCGATGCAACTATTCGGTCATAATGTTCCCGGTGCAACGCTATGCTCCGCCAGCGTTCAATCAATATAAATTCAAGTTCGCCTTGCGTACCCTGATACACCTGTGCCGTTTGAAAACCTGGTTCGCTCGCCATCGCCTTCTCAACACCGACCATAATTTCTGCAAACGCCTCTAGATGAATTGACTGAGGCTTGAAATGAATAATCAGGTAAACGCCGGTGTCGTTTGGTATATCGGTGGCGGAGGCGTCATGATTTACAGGAAACGAGGAGCCGATCAAAAACGCCAACATCAAGCCGACCTTGCCACCTATTCTTCTATAAAATTCTTTCATCTACTATTCCAATTTTGAAATGTAATAAATATTTATATACAATTGGTTATTTGATATATTCGATAATTAAGAATTTCAAATATCAATAATGAAATGATCGTTTCATGCGAGAAACACCCAACTGGCAAGACCTTAAATTATTCATTGAAGTGGCAAATGCGAAAGGCCTCGTAGGTGCAACCGTTACAACCGGGGTAAGTGCGCCAACGCTTGGCCGGCGCATGCTTACATTAGAACACGCGGTTGGCCGCGAGCTGTTTGTACGGCACCGCAGCGGTTATGACCTGACGGCAGCTGGCAGGGATCTTCTTTTACATGCCCTCGAAATGCAAACCGCCTATGCAGGCGTTGAACGCTGGCAGGAAAGCGCGAACATAAAGCCTATCGTGAAAATTTCGGCTGGCATCTGGACAAGTCATTTCATCGCACGCAATTGCAAACATCTTTTATCCGGAGCGCAGGGCATACGCATAGCACTTGCACCTGACAATAATTTTGTTGATATCAACAAACGTGAAGCTCATCTGGCGATCAGAAACCTGCGACCCTCCCAATCCGGTTTGGCAATGAAAAAACTGGCGGCCGTAGAGTTTGCTGTATATGGATCGAAAGACCTCATAACGAACAGCGCTGCCAATCCAGAATTGGCCGACTTATTCGTGAATTTTCCATGGGTTACCTTTGAACCTAGCGGTGACAGCACCGCGTCTACGACGTGGCTCAAGGGCAAGCTCACAAAATCACCTTTGTTAAGTTGCAGCGCTCCAACGCCAGTTCTGGAAGCTGCCCGCGCAGGTGCGGGGCTATGTATTCTGCCCTGCTTTATCGGCGACACTGAGCCCACCTTATGTAGATATAGCCAACCAATTGATGATTTAGCGCATACCCAGTGGCTGGTCAGTCACGATGATGACCGGCATTTAAAGCACGTCAAAACGACAGCAAAGCGATTGCAGCAAATATTCAAGAATTTTTTAGGTGAAAACCTGAAAAACCAGAGTCAAACTGCCTGTTTTTAGAGTCTAACTGACCATTTCTGGAATCAAACTCGCTGTTTTTAGAACATAATGACCTAAAATATGAACACCCAACGCCCAATAAAGTGATTGGCTTAAATTTGGTTCCTGAGTAGCTTTGTTGCATGACAACGAAAACCAGTCTCGAAATCGAATGCCGCGCCAATAGGCCAGAGGATAAATTATTTCTGGCGCTCTGTTGCGGTCATAAAAAAATTACCACCAAGCAGATTGAAACCGACAACCAAACATTGTCGCTCAAATGGGCTGATATTCAGATTATGGGGCCCGCGGCGGCCTGCCTTTATCTGGAAGCAATAATTCCAACGCCCAGCCTTTTCCCAAACGGCAATATGGGCATGCCATTAGCCTTACTTCATTGGTGGCAATCGATGATAAAGCTACCAGCCGGCAACGAGGCAGTATTAATTGCCAACAGTCTTCTGATCTCGCGTCAAATGAAAGATGGTCGCCCCTTTCTGCAGGGGCCGTCGCCGGGCCTCGCAGACATAAGTGCCGCCAGCTGGTGCATCCCTCACCAGCATCTATTTGAAAACGACACAAGCCTTTCGCTCTGGATTGAAAGAATGCAGACTTTGACATCCGGTCGGCCCCCGCAAAGCCCAGTTAAGTTAACGCCGCTCACAGACATCCGTAAGAACGCTCAACACCAAGGCTTGCTTTATTTTACTGTCGAGGGCGACATCACAACAATTACCAGCCCACTTGATGATACTCCCGGCCCTATGCTTAGTTCCAGCTAGCGGCTAGCTATCGCAAGTGCGTCATTGATATTTGCCGTAATCAATTTATCATATAAATGATCAATAAGCGGCATATGCCTGTCATCGCGGGATATAAAAAGGAAGCAATATGAGATTGCGATCATTCGAACGCTCCTCGTCCATCGATTATATTCGCCCGGAAGACCGGCACATATTTAAACACCCACCCGCCGTTTTCAAATTCAATATCATTGGCACCGGAATGATCGGCCAGGAGCATATGCGCGTCACGGAACTGGAAGGCCGCGCCAGGATCCACGGTATTTATGATACACAACAGGAAAGCATCGACGTCGCCAAGCGCGAATTCGCTAATTATTGCGATCGTGAACTTACAATCCATACCTCGCTTGAAGACGCTTGTAATGACCCTGAAGCCGATGCGCTGATCATTTGCACACCCAACCACACGCATCTTGAAGTACTGAAGGTAGCCGCAAAGTCCGGTAAACCAATATTACTCGAAAAGCCAATGGCGACCACTTGCGCGGACGCGATAGAAATATGCAAAATCGCTGGCAGTTATGCCGCCCCGATACAAATTGGCCTGCAGTATCGCTTCAAACCCATATACAGCGAAGCTATTTATGAAGCTCTTGAGAGTAGGTCTGTCGGCAACATCAAAACCATCGCCATAAGTGAACACCGACCGCCCTTTCTGGACAAGGTTGATCAGTGGAATAAATTCTCCGAGCTGTCCGGTGGAACGCTGGTTGAAAAATGCTGCCATTACTTTGATCTGATCACTCTGTTTGCAGGCGCAACACCAACCCGCGTTTATGCCTCTGGCTCCCAAGCGGTTAATTTTACTGATTTTTCTTACAAGGGTCGCCAATCTGACATTTTGGATAACGCCACTGTCGTTATCGATTACGAAGGCGGCGCCCGCGGCACCTTCACCTTGAACATGTTCTGTCCAAACTTTCAGGAAGATTTAGTTATATGCGGCGATGAAGGCCTTCTTAGCGCAACCGAAAAAGCTGACATGCAGGCGGAAACACCACTTGCCTGCAACTTGCTAATCGAAAAAGCAGAACCGGGCCTGAGCCGGAAAGCAGAACCCCATTATGCCCGCTTCATTGAAGAAAGCGGCCACAGCGGCGCCACCTATATGGAGCATATCGCTTTCGTTGATCGCTTGATGGTTAAGGAGACAAGGGCCGCAACAGTCCTCGAAGGTCTATGGTCGGTAGTTGTCGGTGCAGCAGCAGAACGCTCGATCAAATCTGGTGCGCCGGTGGAAATCCGCCAATTCGCGGCTGAAACAGAGGGCCTTTCCACCCTGCTTGGCTTGGAAGGGTAACCAGCGTGTCTGATGCCAACCTGATATTCACGGTTGCCAGCGCCGCCCTTCTCATGACGCTAGTAGCATGGATTTCATACCAAAAAACCAAGGGCACTGTTGACACGGCAGAAGGTTATTTCCTTGCAGGGCGTGGCCTCACCGGCGTTTTTATCGCTGGCTCTATGCTGCTGACCAACTTGTCAGCCGAGCAGCTCATCGGCCTCAATGGTTCCGCCTACGGCTTTAATATGTCGAGTATGGCATGGGAGGTAACCGCCGGTTTTGCCATCATCATTATGGCGTTGGTCTTTTTACCGCGTTATCTGGCGGGTGCTTTCACCACCCTGCCGGAATTTTTAAAGAACCGATTCGACGACGATGTGCGGCGCATGACAGTGGTACTGTTTCTGCTTGGCTACGGCCTTATCACCATCCCATCTGTTCTCTATTCGGGGTCATTGGCAGTACTACGGCTGTTCGATGTTCCTGCCCTAACAGGCATGTCATTCGGCGAAAGCCTTGCAGTTACCATCGTCAGCATCGGCGTTATCGGCGCAGTTTATGCCGTGTTTGGCGGTCTCCGGGCTGTGGCTGTGTCTGACACCATCAATGGAATTGGCCTTTTGATTGTTGGGTTGCTTGTCCCCTACTTCGGGTTGGTAGCATTGGGTGATGGCCAATTCTTCGCCGGTGTTTCAACACTGATGACCGAAAACACCCACAAGCTAAACGCTGTGGGTAGCGACAGTGACCCAACACCGTTCGGCACCCTGTTTACCGGGATGATTTTCGCCAACCTGTTTTACTGGGGCACCAACCAATATGTGATCCAGCGCACGTTGGGGGCCAAATCACTGGCAGAGGGCCAAAAGGGCGTGATGCTTACAGGCTTCTTCAAACTGTTTGTACCCATCCTGATGCTCATCCCCGGCGTAATTGCCTTCCATTTATACGGTCCCGGCCTCGCCACTATTGATCTGGCATATCCGCAATTGGTTGCCGATGTGATGCCCGTGTATTTGTCCGGGTTTTTCCTCGCCGTTTTGCTGGGGGCGGTTTTCAGCTCGTTCAACTCACTTTTAAACAGTGCCGCCACTTTGTTCACGCTGGATGTTTATGCACCGCTGGCAAAATCGAAAATCAGCGACGCTAAACTGATCCGCATCGCAAAAATCGCCAGCATTGTCATCGCCCTGTTATCGTTTGTGGTGGCCCCCTTACTCGCCCGTGCACCCGAAGGCCTGTGGCAGATTATTCGCATTTTCACCGGCTTCTATAATATCCCGATTATTGCCGTAGTGATTGTCGGCCTCTTCGCCCAAAGGGTGCCGGCGCTCGGAGCTAAAATCGCAATTGTGTTTCACGTGGTCGCCTACGGTACACTGAAATTCATTTGGGTGGTTGATATCAATTTCATCCATATCTATGCGATATTGTTTGCGGTTGAAGTGGCGATTATGCTGGCGGTCGGCTACTGGAGACCACTGGACGCACCCGCTAAAGAAAAATCCACGCCCGCAGTGGATATGACCCCTTGGAAATATTCGGTGCCGGTTGCAATCATTTTGGTGGCGGCAATTGCGGCACAATATATCATTTTCTCGCCAATCGGCCTTGTTGGTGGCATCGGCGCCGACTTCTGGATAGCTATCATTAGTTTGGCTCTTGTCACCTTATTTGCGACCCGGCGCGCGCTATCGCACTGGCAAAAAAAATATCAGAAAAGCCTCAAAGCAAGGCTTTCAACAGACTACCACCCCCATTAGGAAACTCCATGACCTTCTCCGCCCAAACAATCGACCTACCGATACAACAACAGCTACCCACGGGGCCGTTTCCAGTCGTATATTCCGGTGATAACACTGCTGACAAGCAGGAAGCATTTGAGTGGGTTAAACACAACAAACAGGCCATTTTGCACCAATTAACAAAAGACGGTGCCATTTTGTTTCGGGGTTTTTCGCTTGTCACTGCGCAAGACTTCGATGGGTTTATAGCAGCGCTAGACTTGCCCATTTTTACTTATGAGGAATCGCTATCAAATGCCGTGCGGGTAACGGTTACGGACCGAGTTTTTACAGCTAATGAGGCACCGGCCAATGTAAGCATCTATTTGCACCACGAGATGGCGCAAACACCGGTATTTCCTTCCAAACTTTTCTTTTTCTGTGAGAAGGCAGCCGAAACAGCAGGGGAAACACCCCTTTGCCGATCAGACATTTTATTGAAAGCATTAGACAAAAAACTGCCAGCATTTGCAGCTAAGTGCAGAAAGCTTGGCGTCAAATATACTAACTATATGCCGAACGCGGACGATGCTGCCTCTGGCCAGGGGCGCAGCTGGCGCAGCACGTTAGATGTGGCAACTGCAGAAGACGCTGAAACTAAGCTTTCTCGCTTGGGTTACAGTTGGGTGTGGCATACGGACGGCACGCTGGAAGTGCAAACTGCAGCCCTTGATGCGGTGAAAACATTGGAGGACGGAACTGAGGTGTTTTTCAATCAGTTGATCGCTGCCTTCCTAGGTTGGAAAAACGGTGCCAAGGCCATCCATTTTGGGGACGGCAGCACCATATCTGAACACGATATGCAGCAGGTTTGCGAACTGGCGGACGAGCTGACGTTCGACATGCCATGGCAAGCTGGCGATTTGGTTTTGGTCGACAACTTCAGGGTAATGCATGGCAGGCGCCCGTTTGAAGGCACCCGCCGAATTCTGGCATCATTGGCAGAGAAAGCCTCCGCCACTTAATCCGCTTAGGCGCTTGCAGAAAACTCATAGTTTTTCAGTGGCAATTTGCGCACCCTAGTACCTGTAAGTGTGTAGAGTGCATTGGTCATGGCAGGTGCAATCGGCGGCAATCCGGGTTCACCCAAACCGCCAAGCGGCGCACCAGATTCGATAATATGCACGTCAATTTCGGGCACTTCAGCAAGGCGCACCATCTCATAGTCTGGGAAGTTCCCTTCAACCACCTGACCATTTTCAACGGTAATTTCACCGTAGCAGGCTGCCGTCATACCATAAATGATAGCGCTTTCGATTTGCGCCTCAATAGTATCGGGGTTGATCGCCTCGCCGCAGTCTACTGCACTGGTGACACGGTGCACATGTACCATGCCATCACCGCCAACCGACAGCTCGGCGACATGGGCAACAATTGATCCAAAGCTTTCATGTACCGCAAGGCCCATTGCCCTGCCGTCCCGCACACCCGTGTACCAACCAGCTGCATCTGCCGCCGTTTTAAGTACGTGCGCATGGCGCGGTTTGTCTGACAAAAGAGACAGCCTGTATTCAAGTGGATCTGCCTCTGCAGCATAGGCCAGTTCGTCAACAAAGCTTTCCGTAAAGAAAGCATGCTGAGAATGGTCAACACTACGCCACGGGCCCAGCTTCAAATGGCTTTGGCTGACCACATAACCGATGGACTGATTTTCAACCGCATATGGGATTAGAGGTGCTTCAACAGGCTCACGCTTGTCCGAATAGCGGTTGCGCCAAGCCACCGGCCTACCGACATCATCAAGCACAGCTTTAAATTGGCTGACCATGGCAGGGCGATATTCGTCAAACCGCATATCTTCCTCGCGCGACCAGATAGTTTTCACCGGCGCACCAACCATTTTTGAGATTTCCACGGCAGGGCGAATATAATCATTCTCGGAATGGATACGCCGACCAAACCCGCCCCCAAGCATGAAGTTATGCACGGTTACTTTGTCTGGGTCGCACCCCGAGGCAGTGGCTGCTGCAGCGCGTGCCATCAGGGCGGCCTGCGTACCAGTCCATATATCGCACTGCCCGTCACGCACCCACGCGGTACAGTTCATCGGCTCCATACAGGCATGGGCCAGATACGGCACGGCATAATCCGCCTCCACGATAGTAGCGCCTGTTGCAGCATCAACGTCGCCTTCTTCAATATCAAACTCAAGGTCCATCGTAGTCAGATCAGAAGCAAACTTCTGGAAGATACGGTCCGTATCCAGGCCTTCATTGCCCAAACCGTCAAATTCAATACCCACCGCATCCAGTGCAGTTTTGGCGCGCCAATATTTGTCAGCCACCACCGCAACCGCATAGCCCAGATTACAAACCTTTTTGACGCCGGGCATGGCCAATGCAGTGGCATCATCAACTGACGTGACCGTTCCGCCGTGTACCGGCACGCGGGCAATGGCGGCATACAACATACCGTCTACTTCGGCGTCGATGCCGTATTTGGCACTTCCGTCCACTTTGGAGGGAATATCAAAGCGCTGAATACGCGTACCCACAATGGTGTGATCTGCTTTCGCCTTTAATTTAGGCGTTGCGTTGGGATCAAATGCGCTGGCGGCTTGGGCGAGCGAGCCGTAACTGGCCGACTTGCCACTGGCTTTGTGGTGAACGAAGCTTTTTTCGGTGGTCAGTTCGCTGAGCGAGACAGACCATTGGTCCGCCGCTGCTTTCATCAGCATTTCGCGCGCCGCAGCACCCGCAACCCGCATGCCGTATTGGCCAGTGAAACGCACTGATGTAGACCCACCTGTGATCTGCAAGTCCATAGCCTTGGCAATCGAATAGAAGCTTTTATTAATCAGCGGGGCCAAAATATCCGGTAGCTTGTCACCAACAATGAAGCCTTCCGCCAGAGGTTGGTTGGCAAACTCCGGCAGACCGGGTGCCTGTTCCATCGAAACCAAGCGCCAATCAGCGTCCAATTCATCAGCGGCCATCATTGGGAGTGCGGTGTGCGTACCCTGCCCCATTTCCGCGTGCGGCACGATAATCGAAATTTTGTTGTCAGGGGTTATGCGTATCCAGCCAGACAGAATACGATCACCACCCTTATTGCCGCGAGCAATATCGTCATTCTGGTTAGGCAGTGCCATATAGCCCAGTACCAAGCCACCACCGACAACGGCACCGGTTCCAAGCAAGAACTTACGCCGGGTTAATTTCTTTTTGGGTGCAGCGTTATCTTTACTCATTATGCTGCTCCTTCACTGGCGATCACCGCTTTGATAGCCTTTTTAATGCGCGGATAGCTGCCGCAGCGGCACACATTGGTGATAGCTGTGTCAACATCTTCGTCTGTAGGGTTCGGAATTTCATCCAGCAAAGCACTCACCGCCATAATCATGCCCGACTGGCAGTAACCACACTGCGGTACCTGTGCATCAATCCATGCCTGTTGCACATCTGTGAGCACACCGTCTTTTGCCAAACCTTCAATGGTGGTGATTTGTGTTTCTGTCGCGGCCTCTACCGGCAACACACAAGTGCGCGTGGCTGCACCGTCCATATGCACAGTGCAGGCACCGCAGGCCGCAACACCGCAGCCAAACTTCACGCCCTTGAAGCCAAGTTCATCACGCAGCACCCACAACAAAGGTGTGTCCGGTTCGACATCGACTGTGCGTGCCTCACCGTTGACATTCAATAAAAATTCCATGTCTGTGCTCCCTATATGCTTTGTGCGTGGCCATCAGCGTTACTTTAGTTATACACTATATAGAGCGGCTTGGCTGTCTGTCATTAATTTGTGATGATGGCACCCAAAAGCATTACCACCCTAGCCTGGAGACACAATATGAGCTGGCAAGAAACCGACGACGCTTCATGCGAAAACAAAAACTGTTCAGGTATCAAAACGGTCATACGGCCCAAGGCCAAAGACATTGGTGGTTTTGAAGTGCGGCGCGCCTTGCCGTCGGCAGAGGCCCGTACCGTTGGCCCCTTTATTTTCTTCGACCAGATGGGCCCGGCGGTGTTTGGCCCAGGCGAAGGCATTGACGTAAGGCCTCACCCACATATCGGGCTTGCCACGCTCACATGGTTGATCGACGGTGAAATTATGCACCGGGACAGCCTTGGTTACGAACAACCGATCCGGCCCGGCGAAGTAAACTGGATGACAGCCGGAAACGGCATTGTCCATTCCGAGCGCACACCAGATGATGTGCGGGCGCGCGGGCATGCCTTGCTGGGGCTACAAGTCTGGATGGCGCTGCCGGAAGACAAACAGGAAATTGACCCCTCGTTCCAACATTATGATGCATCAAGCCTGTCCAGGGTAGACCTGGATGGCTGCAAAATTACCGTTGTTGCAGGCGATGCTTGGGGCACCAAATCACCAGTGGCCGTATACTCTCGTACGCTCTATGCCGACATTCAAATGAGCGCTGATGCGTCGTTGGATATTCCTGCTCAGCATGAGGAACGCGCCATCTATGTCATCAAAGGTTCGGTGTCATTGGGTGAAGAAAACTTCGGCGAAGCAACAATGGTCATACTGCGTGAAGGCGAGGAAGTGCCGGTTGCGTCACCGGGCGGTGCCCATCTCGCCCTTATTGGCGGCGACAAGCTCAGAAAGCCACGCCGCCTGTTCTGGAATTTCGCCCACACAGAGACTGCCAAAATCGATGAAGCCAAACAGCGCTGGAAAAACGGCGAGTTCGACCCCGTGCCCGGTGAAGACGAATTTATCCCGCTACCAGAATAGCCTTTGTTTGACTAATGGACTTGGCGTTCATTCCTTCCAACCGGTCCAGCCGGGTCCTCGCAATGCAACGCCCGGTGTGGCACCAGTATGCTCGCCGTCTTTCAGCACCTGAACACCGTTAACAACAACATGGTTCACGCCGGTTGAATATTGATGGGGGTTATCGAACACCGAATGGTCCTGAATGGTTTCTGCGTCAAAGACCACAATATCGGCAAAATACCCTTCCTTTAGGCGACCACGCTCACGCAGTTTGAGGTTTTCCGCAGGGAAGGACGTCATTTTACGTACCGCTTCAGCCAACGTTAGCACACCTTCTTCGCGCACATATTTGGCGTAGACCCGGGCGAAATTACCGTAAGCACGCGGATGGTTGCCGCTAAGCGTGAAGGGTAGCTCGGTCGCCGGTGCCCCAGCATCAGAGCCAAAGCTCATCCAAGGCTGCTGAATTTTCTTAACAATATTTTCCTCAGACATGATGAAGTAAGCCGTGCCAACCCGGCTACCGTCTTCAATTACCAAATCCATTGCCGTCTCAATCGGCCCCTTGTTCCGCATGGCCGCCACCTCTGCCAGTGTTTTGCCGGTTAATGGCTTGAGGTCTGGGTTCTTGAAACCCATCAACAACAACCCATCGGCACCGCCTGCTGCCAAATACAAGTTTTCCCATGTGGTCTGCGGCGAGGAAATTTCAGCAATCAGGCGTTCACGAATGAGAGGGTTTTGCAACCGCTCTATCCACGCTTCGTCACCGCCTTCCTGAACGCTCGGCGGCATCATGGCATCAAGGCCGGTGGCACCGGCGGTATAGGTATACATATCAGCGGTGATTTGAAGGCCCTCAGCGCGTGCCGCTTCGATCATGGCAATCACCTTGTCCATCTTGTGCCAATTGGCAGTACCCGCCGCCTTCAAATGGTATATTTCGGCTGGCGCATTGGTTTCACGGGCAATAGTAATCAATTCCTCAACCGCTTCCTCAAACCTGTCACCTTCACTGCGCATATGGGAGATATACATGCCGCCATAGCCAGACGCCGTGTCCATCAAAGCGATCAATTCATCAGTATCGGCATAGGAGGACGGGGCGTAAATCAAAGACGACCCGATGCCCAGTGCACCCTCTTCCATGGCTTCCGCCACCAACTCCTGCATGCGAGAAATCTCCGCGGTGGTGGCCTTGCGGTCTTCGTATCCCAGCACATGAATGCGCGCGGTGGTTGCCCCCATAAAGGAGGCCACATTGGGCGAAACACCCTTATTTTCCAAATGCATCAGATAATCGCCCAAGCTGGTCCAGGCGATTTCATACTTGAGGTCTCCCTGTTGCTGCTTGGCGGTTTGTGCCATTTCAGCGTTCAAGGGTCCCATCGACCAACCTTCGCCGAAAACCTCAGTGGTTACACCCTGGCGGATATCACTTTGCCCCAGCCCATCAACCAATAAGGTCTCCGTCGCCCAGCTCAGCACATTGATGAAGCCAGGTGCAACGGCCTTGCCTTCGGCATCAATAACAGTTTTTGCTTCAACACCGGTCAAGTCGCCAATCATGACAATCTTATCACCGATCACAGCGATATCGGCATCCAGCGCCGCGCCGCCGCTGCCATCATAAATCATACCGTTTTCAACGATTAGGTCATATTCAACCTGCTCTTCAGGTGTTTGTTTGGTTAGGTAAAAAACACCTGCAGCTGCAGCAACCACTACCATCGGCACTAAAAAGCGTTTCATCAATATCCCCTATCTTTACTCACCCAAATGCACCTACGAATATACCGCAAGGTTGACACGACACAAGAATGGTCCCGCGCTCGTATGCGTTACTCAATCTAAAGGCTAATTTTCAGCGCCGGTAATTTTTTGAGCATCATCAAGACAATCCGGCCAAAATAAACTATAGTCAATGCATTATCTAACTTAAGGGAGGGTTATATGTTGCAAATATTGCGCGCAGTGGGCACTGCGTTCATGTTGGTATCGATCGGGTTAGTCACCGCATCTGCCGACACGATCAAGCCAGAAATTTATATGAACTGGGAACGGGTTAACGGCGCGCAGCTGTCGCCCGATGGCAATCAAATTTTATATATACGTTCACGCGTCGATCAGATGGAAGACAAATGGTCGTCTGAAATTTGGTTGATGAATGCAGACGGTAGCAAAAACAGATTCCTTGTTAAAGGCGGCGGCATGCGCTGGTCACCAAACGGCGACCGCGTGGCTTATGTCGCCAAAGCTGACGACGGTACGAGCCAAATATTTGTTCGATGGATGGACGATGAGGGTGCGATTAGCCAGCTTACCCACGGCCAAAACCCACCCAAAATGATCCGCTGGTCACCGGACGGCAGTTCAATTGCCTTTCGGTCACGCGTGCCAGCATCCAGTGAATGGAAATTCACTATTGCAACAGCGCCAAAAGGCGCCAAATGGATCAAAAACGCAACAGTGATTGACAGCCTGCATTACCGGCAAGACCGGGTGGGTGCAATTAAGGGCTTTGATCATTTGTTCATGGTGCCATCTGAAGGCGGTACTGCTCGCCAATTGACCGAAGGCCGCTGGCACACAGTATCGCGCTTTTCCGGTATGGTTGGCAATGCGGCTTATGCATTCACGCCAGACGGCAGCGCCATCATTTTTGACGGCAACGGGCCTGCAGGCGATGTGGAAGAAGCCAAATACACATCACATATTCATAAGCTTGATATTGCCAGCAAGGAAATCTCTCAGCTGACCAAACAAGCGGGCTATTGGTCCAACCCGGCGGTCAGCCCTGATGGGTCAACTATAGTATATGCTGGTAAAGTTGATGTAATTTCCACATACGGCACCGACGAAGTACGGGCTATTAACATGGACGGCACCAATGAGCGGATGATCAACAATGATCTACCATCTGGTGCTGGTGGCTTTATGTTCAGTCGCCGCAGTGACCGGGTTTATTTCGCCGCACGCACCAAAGGTGAAAGCCAGGTTATGCGCTTGCGCCTGAATGGCCGTTTGGAATCAATCACCGAAGGCCCGCAAATGATCACGCTTGATAGCATGACAGCCGCAGGCAAGTTTGCTGGCCGCTACCGCGATGCGACAACGGATTATAATCTGGCAATTGGCGATGTATCAGACGGTGAATTGACCCAGTTAACCGCTCTCAACGCTGATGTTATGGCGGGGATAACGCCAGGCGCACTGGAAGAAATTTGGTATGACAGCAGTGACGATACCAAGGTCCAGGGCTGGGTGATGACACCGCCTGATTTTGACGCCAGCAAGAAATATCCGATGCTTCTGTATATCCATGGTGGGCCGCACGGCATGTACGGCGTGAACTTTAACTTCATGTGGCAGGCGCTCGCTGCAAAAGGCTATGTGGTAGTTTACACTAATCCACGTGGATCGGTTGGTTATGGTTCCGACTTTGCCAATGCAATCGACAACCGCTATCCGGGACGCCGCGATTTTGACGACCTGATGGCAGGCGTGGATACGGTGGTAAACCGCGGTTATATCGATGAAAGCCAAATGTATGTGGCCGGTTGTTCTGGTGGCGGCGTTTTGACCACTTGGGTTGTTGGGAACACCGACCGGTTCGCAGGTGCAGCGGCCCTTTGCCCTGTTATCAACTGGATCAGCTTTGCTGGCACTGCCGATATCGTGGCGTGGGGCAACAAGCGCTTTCGTACACCTTGGTGGGAAAATCCAGAGCTATGGATGAAGCACAGCCCATTAATGCGCGCACCACACATTAAAACACCAACGCTGTTCATGACGGGCGACAAAGACTTGCGCACGCCATTGGCTCAAGCTGAAGAAATGTACACAGCGCTGAAAATGCTGGGCACGCCGACGAAACTGGTGGTGATACACGGTGAATATCACGGCACCACCAGCATTCCGTCCAATATGCTTAGAACCATTTCCATTCTCGATAAATGGTTCAAGGAATGGAAGAAAGAATAGCGGCCTAAATTAAGCTATACCCAACAGGTGGCAGCCACGGCTGCCACCTAACAAGTTAATTTTAATCGGGCCTTAAGCTTCTTTTTTGCGTACAGCGAAAAAACCACCAATCGCGGCAGATGCGGTTATAAAACCACCCCAAATCATATCATAAACAACCACTTTAAGTGGCCAGTCACGCAGAGTTGCAAAATTGGTCAAATCGTAAGTGCCGTATGCAATAACGCCGAACAATGCCCCATTCACAAGGGCTTTCTTTAACTCGCCCGTCGCCCCAGCCGGAACACTGATAAAGTAAGCAATGCCACCAATGTACATGGCATAGAATACTACAGCAGCCCCCCAATTGACATTTTCCGCCATCAAATGACCAATGGTTTCCGCATAGAAATCAACTGCAACTACGCCGAGCCAAATGGCGTCTAAAATCACGAAAACAATTAGAACTCCAACATATGCCTTTAAAAAATTCATTGTACAGCCTTTCTATATGTTGACCTTTAAACGCACCATAATGCCGATTGGATTAAAACTAGGGCTTCATTTCCTGTATTTGAAGCTGTAAAGAGGCGCTTAATTCGTTACATCCCAACAAGGAAGGCTCATCGGCGATGACAAATATGCGCAATAAATATGCTTTAGCCCTACACGGCGGCGCTGGTGCAGCCAAGGGCCGAGACTATTCTGCTGCAGAACAGCATTTGGCTACGCTGACAAAAACCGGCGAAGACATGCTGGCTGGCGGTGCATCCGCCGTCGACGTGGTTGAAAAAATGGTCATGGAAATGGAAGCATCTGGCCTTTATGTGGCGGGCCGAGGGTCTGCCCCTAATAATGCCGGTTATGTGGAAATGGATGCTGCCATTATGGACGGAGCCGCCAGAAACGCCGGCGCAGTTGCTGCAATCCGCGATACGGTGAACCCAATAAGCGCAGCGCGTGCTGTGATGGATAAAACACCATACGTGATGCTGGCGGGCGACGGGGCAACAAAATTTGCTGCCGCACACGGCATCGCAACCGTTGAAAACCCCAACGAATATTACCGCCTGCCTGATGGCACCACAATGGCAGACACCCAGACCGAAACCTTGTCACACGGCACGGTCGGTGCTGTTGCGCTGGACACAACGGGCCATTTGGCCGCCGCTACATCCACGGGCGGCGTATTTGGAAAGCCGGAAGGCCGCTTGGGCGACACACCCATTACCGGCATCGGTAACTGGGCCGACGGCGAAGTTGCCGTCTCCTGCACAGGTATCGGCGAATATTTTATTCTGGCAGGCGGCGCTGGTAAAATAGCCAATGCCGTTGACATGGCCGGTGATACGCTGCGCGACGCCGTTTGGCGTATGCTCAGTGATGTAGAGAGCTTAGACGGCGACGGCGGCGTGATTGCAGTCAACAAAGCTGGCGAAATTATCATGGCCTATAATTCAGAAGGCATGAAAAGGGCCAGCGTCAGTTCAAACTCTTTGCTCACAGCCACAACATTTTTGCCCAGTGACTGATTGCTGGTGACTGGTTTGAGCGCTAACCCGCTTGATTCAGTAACTCAAAAACCGTATCGCGTTCGTCTAATACCAAAAGCAAAGCCAAGTCGTCTTGCTGTAAATCATCCAAGATGAGCTTTGTGCCTGCCGGCGGGCTGTCCGCTCGTCTCAGCACGTTCGCCTTCAATCCGTTGTCCAAACATGCTTTTTCGATGATGTTACTCACTTCGCCCAGTTCTCGACCACGCAAATATTCTTCTAGTTCGACAATAACGACTGCGTCAGGCTCAAAAGCCAGCGCGCTGTTGGTCAGGTCAGTAATGTCCTGGTCTGACCGGTCGCCCGCATGACCAAGAAGCAAAAACTTGCGCTTGGATGGTACATGCGCAAGCGCTTCTGATACCGCCTCCACCGAATGCGGGTTGTGGGCGAAGTCCACGAAAACCCGTGCGCCCTTTGCCTGGAACTCGTTACAGCGACCCGGATTGTCTTCGGGCTTGCTTTCAAATGTAGTTAGCCCCTTATGAATAGCGGTGTCGGACAAACCCAGTGCTTTGCCCAAACACAAAGCGCCCATAACATTGCGCACATTGAACAGCGCTAAACCATTCATGGTAATGGGTGCGTCAGCTGCGGCCAGCACCGGCGTTGTGGTTGCCCCGTCCGAATAATAGATCATGCCGTCCTTTAACCAACAACACAGTCCACCTGACGCGCGAGCCAAAGCAATTTCCGGGTTGTCCGCGTTGAGCGAGAACCAGCAAACCTGACGCTCTGCCTTCCGTCCGTTGTTAACCACCAACGGGTCATCTGCGTTCAGAACGAGGGTTCCATCAGCTGCCAGCGTTCGAGCCACGGCAAACTTTGCATCTGCAAGTGCTTCAACGGTATTGACCCCGTACTGGCCAAGATGGTCCGCGGCGATATTCGTAACCAGCGCTGCTTGCGCTTGCCGCAAAGGCAAACCACGCCTGAGAATGCCGCCGCGAGCCACTTCCAAGAACGCCAATTGCAAACGCTTGTCACGCAATAACATGCGCGCACCACCGGGGCCAGAATAGTCGCCGTAATCCAGAATATCGTCGCCAATTTTCACATAATCGGTAGAGGTTGTGCCCGAAACAATGCCTTCTGCCTCACCGATGGCGGCAGACAAGCGAACACTGGTTGACTTGCCGTTGGTGCCTGTAATCAGCGCAACAGGCAGGTTGTGCAATCTGTCCCAGGGAATGTCTTCGATGGCGGGCAATTCCCGCACAGGCCATGTCTCGGAGCCGATTCCGTGACCAAGTGAGACATGATCGTCGTCGCTCAGAAAATCGATTGCCCGCCTGTCGGCTTCGTTCAATAGGGCGAGTAGTTCAGGGTTTGCTTCTTCGCGCATGACAGCGCGCACGTCTGCGATCAGTTTTTCTCTGTTGTCGGGCACAGTGCCGAGAATTCGGTGCGCGGTGAAATACCATGCGATCTGAGCAACAAAAATAGCCGAATAAAGCTGATCAATCGGCGCTGATATTGCCAAATTCAAGCCATTCTCAAATTTCCTAGATATGGTTTTTTCTGCGTGCCAGCCAACATCATCAAGCGTTCGGCGGGCCTCTTCAGCCCAAGCTTGAGCGACTGCATTTTTGTCCACGTCTTCAGTGACGAATACATCCAGAATAGCGCCGTAGGTTTTCCACAAAAGGCCCGGGCCGGTCAGGCGCCTGCAATCATCGACAACCAGTCGCGCATCATCAGGAACCGGGATCGAAAGAGCGGTTTCCAGCTCATCAACAGTCATCACCATTAATCGTCTCCGAACCTAGTCGCCGTCTTCAACATCGTCGCGCGCCAGACGAACACCTCGATCGTCACTGATCAGCTTCTGATCATCCTCAATCAGGTCTTCATAGGCCGCACTAACAAGTGGTTTGGTCTCAGCCGTGTCTTCGCTTGTTTGACCGTCTTCGCCGCCGTAATAAATTATCTGCTTCCAGCAACGGATAATATTGTCACCAAAGACAACAAGCAGATCACCGGCTGCGCTATGGTCCAACCCTGCCGACACGGCTTCCTGCTCGTCCGGAATAACCTCAATTGCATCCTCGCTAACACCGTTATCGATAAGCGCAGCACGCATCATTTGCGGCACTTCATCAACGCCGCGACGACGCCGGTTATCATCTGCCTTACAGATATAATGATCAAAATGACCTGCCAACGTGGCGGCACTATCAACAATATCTTCATCGCGCCGATCACCCGGGCAAGCAACAACCGCAACGCGCTTGCCCTGAACATCAAGCTGGTCAACAAGGTTTGACATGGCTGCAAAGGCCGCTGCGTTATGAGCATAATCAAGGATCACCCGGAATGGATGTTCATCATAAACATTCATGCGACCCGGTGCCTGGAAGAAGCTGGTATTAAAGGTGC
>Ga0316204_10000244_pt1:195000-224869 | contig 224869 bp, 173 predicted proteins | sample 6monrhotite_MG_2_FD_205661 | JGI IMG/M metagenome (GOLD analysis project Ga0316204, IMG submission 205661) | Microbial mat bacterial communities from mineral coupon in-situ incubated in ocean water Damariscotta River, Maine, United States -... | ecosystem: Environmental >... | reverse complement strand
GAAAAGACGACTTAAAATGGAACTTAGAGACCTTACCATTGCTCTTATTGTGATAGAGTGTGGAGGCGACCCAAAGCTATTCTTTAAAACATAAAAAATGGCCGGAATTTCTTCCGACCATGACTGGTGTTCCTTCCCGCTTTTTGTACGATGCCACCATGCCGGAAGAGCTGCTCGAAAAGTTGAAAAAAATCTACAACCTGGCAGAAGGAGATGTTGTTCCGGGAGGACATTACCACAATTTTAGCGATTACCTGGGTTTTCCAATTCCAGAAGGCAAGAATTTGGAATTTGCTCCTCAACCAGCGTTGCCGCATCCGGGTTTAGACAAACACACGTCCTTCTTTGACGCCATTAGTGAGAAGGATCACATGCTTCATTTTCCCTACCAGTCTTACGATTATGTAGTGAAATTTTTAGAGGAAGCAGCCATGGACCCGCACGTAACTTCCATTAAAATCACCCTGTATCGGGTGGCGTCAAATTCGAAAGTGGCCCAGGCGCTGATAAAGGCTGTTCAAAATGGTAAATCGGTGGAAGTCTTTGATGAGGTAAAAGCCCGATTTGATGAACAGTCAAATATCTATTGGGGAGCAAAGCTCAGCGAGGCTGGAGCAAAGGTTCGGTATAGCTACCCCGAATTGAAGGTGCATACAAAAATCTGTGTGGTGACGAGGTTGGAAGAGGAACAAAAGGTACGTTACGCCTTTTTAGCTACCGGAAATTTCAATGAAAAAACGGCTCGGATTTATTGCGATCATGGCCTATTTACAAAACGCAAGAAGATCACCAAAGAGGCGAATCGCTTGTTTGGCTTTTTGATAGATTTTAAATTGGCACCTTCTTTTGAAACACTGCTGGTTGCTCCCTTTCAGATGCGGGAGCGATTCAAAGAGTTGTTGGACAGAGAGATTTTGCACGCCAAAGAGGGGAAGGAGGCGCATTTCATTGGCAAGATGAACAGCCTGCAGGATGAAGACATGATTGTGAAGCTGTATGAAGCCAGCAGGGCAGGTGTCAAAATAAAATTGATCATCCGAGGAATTTGTTGCTTGATTCCGGGATTGCCCGGTATTAGCGAGAACATTGAAGTAGTTAGCATTGTTGGGCGTTATTTAGAGCACGCCAGAGTCTATATTTTTGCCAATGCAGGCGAAGAAGAAATTTATCTGGCTTCGGCTGACTGGATGAGCCGAAACTTAAGCAAACGCATTGAGGCCGGGTTCCCCATTGAGGACCCAGATATTCGCGCGGAGATTCGTAAAATGATTGAGTTGCAATTGCAAGACAACACGAAAGCCCGGATTATCAACGAGAAGCAAGACAATCAATACGTTCCAACGGATCTCAATCACCCGGTAGATGCACAAAGAGATTCCTACCTTTTTTTGAAAGAGAAAACGCAGGTTGAGGCCAATTAAAAGAGGTAGCCAAAGGTCACGTTGATAACATCGTCATCGTCAGACTTGGAGTAAACGCCTGATATGACCACGACATCCAATGGACTGATCCAGAGTCCTCCGCCAGTGCCATAATGCAGCTTGTCCGAATTGTCATTGTCTACCCATACACGGCCAATGTCGTAGAATCCCAACACGCCTACCTGGATTGGTACAATGTAGCTTTGAAGGTTAAAAAGAGACAAACGCAGTTCCGTATTTTGATAGAAACTGGATCGGCCTGCAAAACGGTCCCTGCGCATTCCTCTCACCTCATTGAGGCCACCAATGCTGTTGGCTTGGAAAAACTCAAAGTCTCCAATGTTGGTAGCTCCACCGACCCGCACGGCAAGTACCGGCTTTAGCGGCAGGTTGAGCGAGTGGTAAAAGCTTACCTCCGATTTTATCTTGCCAAACCGGGTATCTAAATCATCCATGTTGGCGTTGAAGCCGGCCTCCAGCAAAAAGTTAAAACCTCTGTTTGGCAAAACAGCGTGATCCTTTGAACCGTACTTGTACATCATCTTACCGCCACCATATTGTTTGCGGTTAAAGTCTGAATTCGACAGGTCTCCCAACGAGTCCGATACAATCCGGCCGATCGTTTGCTCTACCTCTGTGGTTTGGTAGGTTGGGCCAAAGGAGAAGGTATGTCGACTGTCTGTGCTTGTTCTGGACAGTCCCAAATCCAATGTGACCTGACTTAACCTCACTCGGTTAAAGTCCAGGTCTTCGCGGTCGGGAATGGTGGTTTCATTCCCCAAGCCAAAATAGTTGGCAACATAGCTGAACGCCCTCAAATCGGCTGAGTTTGTTAAATCCCAGCCACCGATTAATTCTGTAAAATGGCTGTTGTATTTGATGTGAAACGCCCCAGTGGCAACGGCATATTGGCCCGATAAGTTTTGTTTGAAGCTATAAGGGTCTTTTCTAAAACCATGGTGAAGTTGCTGGCCTCCGGCACCAATGAAAAGACCATCGTCTACATTGAACCCAAAATAGGCGAGTGGACTTACCACATCGTATTTAAACGCGTGGTGATCGTAGCTGTTAATTTCAGGGTCATTGTTCCTGGTAAGGTCTTTGGTCTCAGGGCCTTTTTCTAATTCGGTTTTTTTCTTTTTGTCGTAGACTTTGGTTTTCTTGGCCCAACCAGAGACTTTTGAAACATCGGTTATCTTGTCTTTTCCCTTGCCTCCAATCACCCGTACTTTGATGCCTTTTTTGACTTCTCCTGAAAGGTGAAAAATGTCACTTTCGCCCATTCCGTAAAGCCGAATTTCTTTGGTCTCTTCTCGTTTGAAGATGCGGTGGTAGATTACTTTTTTCTTTTTACCCGAATCATTGGACTTATAAACGGTGACTTCGGTTTGTTCGTCATTGAGCCGCTTCACTTCAAAATACTCGTGCTTGTCGCTGCCAACAACATCAACCTCCTTTGCCAAAATCAGGTAGTAGCGTTCGGCAAATTCGGGCAGCTTTTCTCTGCGCGACTTCAGTTTAGAGATGATTGTTTCTCCTTCCAACTCGTAAGGAGCTTCCTGCAAGTTTGATTGGACGGATTTTTCAATGGTCGCATCGGTGATGGTGCTTTTGAGTTCTTCGGCCATTTTTATCCACTCTTCTTTCGATAGTCCGGTTAGAAAGGTGCGGTCGATGTAACGGGCATTGAAACACAACCCGGCAATGTCACGCACGTCATGATCAAAAGGCTGGAACTTGCGCAACGCCCATTTGCGGTTGGCAATGGAGGGTAAAACCCCTTGAAATTTTACAAAAGCCTGGTCGCGGTCACGGGGAATAGGCCGAAACATTTTGCCTTTGCCATCTTCGGATTTGAACGTAGCCCAACGCCATTGATCTTCGTGTCGATCCCAGTCTCCGATTAGCATGTCAAACAACCGGGAGCGCAGGAAAAATTGCTGATCCACATAGTTGTCGTTGTCCTTATATAATTTCTTGTAAACGTCTGGAGAGCCAATCAGCTTTTTGGAATTACCGAAGGAAGGATTGTCTGACTGATCACCAGAAGGCCGCTCCTCAAACAAAGCCAACATACCTGCAAATTCTTCCCGGTAGTCACCCAGTTTGGGATCATCCGGCACATAAACAACCTTAGGATTGCTATGGTAGATGCCTGCTTCTTCTGCCAGTAGCGGAATCATCATGGCTCCATAGGGGTGGGCTATAGAAATCATGTCTTGCACGATGCTAACGGCAATGGTTTTTCTCAAAGCTTTGGGCAGCGCCTTTATCGGATATTTTTGAATGGAACGGATAACATACTGTTTGCCATCTTCGCCTTGAAAGCGCAACGAGAGCGTTTGTTGTCCGCCTCCTTTTTTCAAAGGTGTCAGTCCTCCTTTTTCCTTGTACAAGTCCAATACTGGCACTTCGATAGGGGTCAGCCAAGTCTCGCGATACTGCGTGCCCATAAAAAGTTTTTGCATTTGCCCTGCGCTGTAGATATCTCCTGGAACGACCGTTATGATACTGTCGGTGTAATCCGTGGTGTCCGAAGCTTCCGTATTGTTGGCATTGCCGGCAGTGTTTTGAGTCACCATCGGTTTCTCGCCCGGAGCCTTCAATTGCTTTCGGTAGATAACGTGACCGCTTGCTCCGGTGGCATCTGGTTCCCAAAATTTCATCCAAACGGAACCGTCAGTATGGTAATCTACTTGCGAAAATCCTTCTGCGGCATGGCTAAACGAACTTTTGTGGCCGCGGGCAACATAGGTCGTTTTGGACCCTGATCCGCTGACGATGTAGTGGTTGCTGTCTTTCTCGAAGTACTGCAGGTTATGCTCGTGTCCATTGGCATAAATCAAGTTGGTGTAATCGTCAAAAAAATCCAGAATGGTATTGGTGTATACCTTGTTTTTGGGGTGCGCCAAATCTTGAATATGTCCACTGTATTTGCGAAAAAATGGAAAAATTGAACCGATGATTGGAAGCGGAATATACAGTGCTTCGTGGGCTTCTGTAAGGGGAAAAATATGTGTTTTTAAGGGATATCGTCCGGCATGTGAACCGTTGCTGAAGATGGGGTGGTGTGCTGCGACCATCACGCGCTTGTTTTTGTGGCGGGCCAGGGCATCTTCGATAGCTGTTGCCACGGCCACTTCGTCCATGTTTTCGCAGCCTCCTTTTTCGCCAACCGGCTTATCCCATTTGTGCAACCACCATTCAGAGTCAAGCAACAATAGCACAACGTCATCCGATAAATTGACTTCGATGGGGCCTGGGCAACCACCATCCGGCACAAAAATATCTCCCCGGTCGAGGTATTCTTCTATATAGTCTTCCTGCCGTTTTACCGCTTTCCATCCACCTTTGTGGGATTTATTCCAGTCATGATTGCCTGGGATGAAAAAGAGGTTTCCGGGATAATTTTTAACTGCGTCTAGTTGGGCATTGATGCGCTTTTCTGCCAACGGTCGGCCCGGCTCATCTTCCTCCGGCAAACCATAAGTGTAGATGTTGTCACCCAAAAATATAGTGGTGCTGTTTTTTCCTGCAGCACCAATTTTTGATTGCAACAATTTCAAGGCGGGTTCACCATTCTCCAGGTCGGGAGCCCCAGCATCTCCAATTAAAAAAACGCTGTGTTCGATAGGGCTGGCAGGCTGTTCCCGGGCTTCCCAATTGCGATTCTCCTTGTTGTAGTAGGCTTCTGAATTGGAGCACGCATTACCCAAAAGTAAGGCCATGGCGGCCATTGATAGTCGAATCGTTAGTCCTTTGCTATCCATTGCTTTTTTGTTTGAACCTTAATATGGTGGACTTGCTTCCCTTGTGATGTGCTTCGTTTGAAATCAGCAATTCGCCATTGGGTAAAAATGTTATGCCCTCAGGCTGCTTAAACAGCTTTGGTGTTAGGTAATCCATGGTTTTTATGGAACCGGTATTGTCAAGCACCACCAACAAATCCCCCACGGCCGCAATAATGTAGACGTCTCCCGTAGTGGGGTGCACGGCAATGCCGGAAGGGCTAAACTGGCCTTTCGTTTTGCCGGTGTATGAATTGATTTCATCCAAATCCAACAAAAAAAGTGGTTCCGGATCAAGTTCTTTTTTGTCCAGGTAAAAGGCATAAATGGCCTTTTTGCCGGGCAATTTGTTGTCAATTCCGGCAGCACCTTTGCAGGCAATCAGCAGCCGATTTTTTGCTGGGTCGTAGCAGAGGCCCTCTGCATCATTTGCGATGGTCAAAGCTGTTTTGAACGCCTCAATCTTTGGTTTTCCTGAACTAAACTTATCAATTTGGTAGATGGTCCCATCGCTTCGCAGGGTGTAAACAACCTCTCCTGCCAGGGCAATTCCCTCGTAGTCGCCTGATTTGGTGTATTTGAGCTTGTCTTTTATTTCTCCTTTGCTGGCGCTGATAGTATAGATATAACCTTCTTCATCCTGCAATGCGAGCAATTTTTTCTTCCCAAAAGCTGTGAGGCCGGAAATTTCATCCAGTCGGTGCTTTAGTTTAAATGATTTGTCAGGGTCCGTTAGATTATATGGAATTTGGTAATCAAATTGATCGGATAAATCTTCCATATTATGTCTAAATAATCCTGAAACAATAAACTGTGTTGCCAGTACTATGACTGCAACCAACATAAAAATTAAAAGGAAGCGGTATTTCTTAAAAATGACTTTCAATCACTCTGATTTGATAACTAACAAATGTAAAGTTTCAGGCCGGACAATTCTTACTGATTTTGTACAAACCTGTGGACTACTTTAAATTTGAGTTTAACATTTCCTTTGCATTTAGCAAGTTTTGAAATGACTAGTTTTGATTTACACTTAACATTCAAAACCGCGCAGTGAGCCAACCTTCTCTTTTATTCATTCCAGACATCAGTGGATTTACTGAATTCGTTCACAACACAGAGATCAGCCACAGTCAGCACATCATTTCTGAATTGCTCGAGTTGATAATTGATTCGAACAAGTTGGGGATGAAGGTGTCGGAAATTGAAGGAGATGCTGTACTCTTTTACAAAACTGATGTGCCTTCGGCTGATGCCTTGTTGGCGCAAGCAGAGACTACCTTCCTTGCATTTCACGAACACCTGAAGAAATACCAGCGCGATAGAATTTGTAATTGCGGAGCTTGTTCAAATGCTCAGGGGCTCACCTTGAAAATTATTGCTCATGCAGCGCACATTGAGATGATCAAGGTCAAGGAGACGGAAAAGCCTTATGGCCCAGGAGTGATAACTGCCCACCGCCTTTTAAAGAATGATGTTCCCGCAAGAGAATATGTTCTGATTACAGAGAGTGCACTGAATGAATCCGCTACTGCCCAACAAAGTGAATGGGTGACGTTGGAAAATGGGCATAATGAATACTCTGAGATAGGAGTGGTAAATTACCAGTATTCTCTGATGACTCCGCTGCATGAACGGGTAAAACTGGCTCCCCCATTGCCACTGCCTCCAAAAGTAAAACAGCCGGTTACCGGAGAAACAATCATCAACATTTCAAAAGAGGTGCTGTTTCAAATCGTGCTCAATTTTGATGTTCGTTCAAAATGGAACTCGCAGGCAAAGGAAGTGCGTTACGAGCCGAATAAAATCAATCGGGTGGGCACCAAACACCTGTGTGTATTTGATTCGGGGGATATCGAGTTTGAAACAATTACCAATAAGTTTGGGGAAGACAAGCTGGTATATGGAGAGCGGTTGTTGACCAAGCCATTTATGTTGAAGGATATGGTCATTTACTCCATTGTTAGTGATGCCGGGCCTGGCCAGTCTCTTCTAAGAATGGAAGCGCACCCCATTTTTATCCCTGGAATAAAATGGTTTCTGGGGCCCGTTTTTAAAAAGAAGTTTGAGGCAAACATTAAAACAGCATTGGGTGAACTGCGTGAACTGGCAGAGAAAAACCCAGAAGGAATCTCTGAGGCTTGACTCTTACAACTTATTGAAAAAATCTAGTAGGGAGATGTTGAAATACCTACAGATCAGAGCGAGTGTGCTGACCGATATATTTGTATTGCCTGATTCAATACGGGCAATATGCACGCGAGTTTCTGTATAAAACTCAACCTGTGTAACGTTATTTTTAACCCGTATTTCACGAATTCGTTGGGCAATACGCTCCAACAATTTTTCGTCCTTCAAGGGTCTTGTTTTTAATTGCGTTAACACTGCAATGTCTTTTTCGTTTTGTTCTAAAGAAGGCAAATTATTACAAGTATGTAAGTGTAAACTGCTAATTTCCGAAGAAGTCAAGCACCGATCAAGGGTATAAATACCCCTTTTTATTCTTAGGTATTTATACGTTTAAACACCGTATTTATACGGTGTTTTGAGTGTTGAAAACTTGGTCTAGTCCTAGGCCATAAATCGATTAACTTGTCGAATTATCAGGAACATCCTCAGTGTTTAGCCGGTTGGAATGTTCAAATAGCCCTCCTCGTTGAACTTTTTCCATTTTGTTGCGTAATTTTTTCGTTCTTGTTGCAGGAAAGAAAATAGGTGGCAATGCCGCGTGGAATAATACACATGAATGATGTTTGATGGTGTTGATGTAGATATTGAGTTGATGTTAGTTGGAGGAACAATGGGGATGCTGCTGTTGGCAGTTTCCATGATACTGTTTGTTATTTTTTACCAGAAGCGCTTGCTAAAGCAACAATTGCGGCTACAGGAAATTCAGGCAAAGGCGCAATGGCAGTTGCTTAACGCGACCATAGAAACCCAGGAAAAAGAGCGAAAGCGAATCTCCCAGGATTTGCACGATGAAATTGGAGCTCAATTATCCACAGCCAAGTTGGGCGTTGGGAAAATCATTCGCTTGTCCAAGGAGATGGCAATGGTGGGCGATCAGGCAATGGAAACAAAAAACATGCTGGACGAAATAATTTCGAACGTTCGGCAGTTATCACGTGAATTGTTGCCGGCAACCTTGGAAGAGTTTGGTTTAGAGGTCACTTTCGAGGAATTGAGGAAACGTGTTGAGGCAAATGCAGACTTTGAATTGAATTTTAACATCGAGCACAAAATTCCGCGAATGGAGGTTCGAAAGGAACTTTACCTCTACCGAGTCGTACAAGAACTATTGAACAACGCTATTAAACATTCCCAAGCCACTGTGATTGAGCTAAACGCTACGTTAACCGGAGACCGTTTGTATTTGGAATTTAAGGACAACGGAGTGGGGTTCGATATGAGCAAGTTGCAACAAAACAATGGCAGTGCCCGTGGGCTTGGGCTGTACAATATTGAGAGTAGAATAAGTATGTTAAATGCCAAAATGAGTTACGATTCTGCACCTCAACAGGGAACACGCATTGGAATAGACTTGCAAATAAATCATTGAAAAGCTAACTTTAGGAAGATTAAGCATGGAAATGGAAGTAGCCAACGATACGATTAAGCTGACCATCGCAGATGATCATATGCTCTTTAGGAAGGGTATCAAAAGCATGATCGAAGAATGTGAGGGGATTGAAATTATTTCTGAAGCAGAGAATGGTTCAGAGTTAATTGATGTCATTGAAAGTTCTGGGGAGAACAGGCCAGATGTTATTTTGATGGACCTGAAAATGCCCGAGATGGACGGCATTGAAGCCACAAAATACATCCGCAATTATTACCCGGATATCAAGATCATCGTTCTTTCCATGTACGATGATGAGAAGTTTATCATTCACCTCATCGAGCAAGGAGCACACGGCTACCTGCTGAAAAATGCAGAGCCAGAAGAAGTGCAAAGTGCGATTCATTCAGCGGTGACCAATGGTTATTACTTCAATGATCACATCTCAAAGGTGATGCTGAAGGGGCTGATCAAAAAGAACAAAGTCAAACCTTCTTTTAGCAAAAGTGTACGCTTAACAGGCCGGCAATTGGAAGTATTGAAACTCATTTGCAAGGAATTGACAAACATAGAAATTGCCAAGCGACTGCACCTCAGCGTACGCACGGTAGAAGGTTACCGAAACAGTTTGTTGGAGAAAACCAACGCCAAGAATACGGCTGGTTTGGTGATGTTTGCCTTCAAAAATGGGTACGTGGAGTAAGTTCTGCTGCTACCTTTCCTTCCAACTCACTCAATTAGCATTTGAAGACTATTTGTCGAAAATATTGATGGGTTTGTTTTTCTGGTTTTTCTCGGTTTTTTTTAGGCTCGAAAGGAATTGGGTTAAATCCAATCCGATTCCAATTGCCGGTCGTATTAAATAAGGGTAAAAGTGAGGGTGGTCTTCCAAGTCTAATACGGTGAATTCAGGTGTTACAAAGAGATCGAGGTTGAAAATGAAAAACCGCTGAGAGTAAACTTGCACGCCTAGCTGACCTGATAAGGCATATACTTCCGGTTCGTACGGATTGTCTTCAATTCGCGCATCGTAGTAATTGGTAACCCAACCAAACTGAAGCCCTACACGAGGGTACACCATTTCATTGCCTACTTTGATGTAATACCGCAACCCGACTGCCCAGTTAAATGACTCGTCCAAAAGGATGTCATCAAATTTCTGCTTCCATTGGTATCCGAAAGAAATAGAAATCCCAAAAGGATCTTTTCCGTATTCCCCATTCAAACCCAAACCTGAGTAAGTCTGACCAAAACCTGCATTGAGATTGGCAAATTGACCGCCTTCATTCTGCGCCTGCGCTTTTTGGCCGACCGACAAACAGGCAGCAACAAATCCGGTTAAAAGGATGCCATAAAAATATCGCAAGAACTTATTCATGCTGCAATTAAATGAGTCAACAGGCACTAATTTTCTTAATTAAACGCGAGGTTCCTAATTGCGGTCCCTACAGGAATGAATCCGGATAGAAATCTGCAATTTCAGCAGCATATTTTTTGGAAATAAACCTGCGCTTCAATTTTAAGGTGGGGGTCATTTGTCCCCCCTCTACAGTCCATTCTTCAGGAATCAATGTAAACTTCTTGATTTGTTCCCATTTTCCGAATGATTGGTTCAAATGGTCGATTTCTTCACTTAGTTTTTTGTGTACGCCTTCATGGCTGGCAATGTCGGAAGGAGTAGTACAATCCAAACCTTTGCGTTTGCACCATTCCCTTAAAAATTCAAAGGCCGGCACAATCAGGGCAGAGGGATGCTTTTGGTTTTCACCCACCACCATGACCTGTTCGATAAAACGCGATTCTTTGAACTTGTTTTCCACTTGTTGAGGGGCGATGTACTTACCACCTGAGGTTTTAAAAATCTCTTTTTTACGGTCGGTAATTTTCAAATACTGACCCTCCACCAATTCTCCGATGTCGCCAGTATGAAGCCAACCTTCATCATCCAAAACTTCCCTGGTTTGCTCAGGTTTGTTGTAATAGCCCATCATGATATTCGGACCGCGCGCCCAAATTTCACCGTCTTCTGCAAATTTCACCTCTACGCCATCGATGATACGGCCTACAGTTCCAATGCGCACGCCATCATTCTCTTCGCAATTGACGGAAATAACGGGCGAACTTTCTGTCAGTCCATACCCCTCCATAACCGGAATACCAGCAGCCAAAAACACCCTGGCCAAGCGCGGTTGCAAGGCAGCACTTCCTGATGCAACGGCTTTGACATTTCCTCCCAACGCTTCGCGCCACTTGCTGAAGATAATCTTTCGGGCCAGGCCGAGTTGCAATTTGTAGAAAGCTCCTTTACCCACAACATCATATTCTAATCCCAGGTTCAAGGCCCAATAGAAAAGCATTTTTTTGATTCCTGTGAGGTCTGAGCCCTTGGTCACAATTTTGTCGTAAACTTTTTCCAGCAACCGTGGTACGGCCGTAAAAACTTCCGGCTTCACCTCCCGCAAATTATCGCCAATGGTCTCCATCGATTCTGCGAAGTACACAGAAGTACCATTTAGCATGTACAAGTACAAAACCATGCGCTCGTACACATGACAAATCGGTAGAAAACTGAGGGCCTTGGAGTTGAAATCTACCGGCAATCGTTCCGCACTGGCTTTGGAGTTGCTGACAATGTTGCGGTGTGATAGCATGACCCCTTTTGGGGTACCAGTCGTTCCCGAAGTATAGATGAGGGTGGCCAGGTCAGTGTCTTTAATAGAAGCCTTAATGGCCTCCACTTGTTCCATGGAACTATCTTTACCCAGGTCGCGAATTTCAGTCCAGTTTTTTGTTCCGGCTATCGAATTGAAAGAATAAATATCTTTCAGCGTAGGCACATTTTTTTGAATGTGATGCACCTTTTCAAGGAGTTCTTCATCTGAAACGATGCATACTTTGATGGTTGCATCGTTGAAAATATATTGATAGTCGCTCTCAGAAATAGTGGGATAAATAGGCACATTGATCGCGCCTACCTGTAGTATAGCAATGTCCATGATATTCCACTCTGGTCGGTTGTTGGAAATCATGGCAATCTTATCACCCCGTTCAATGCCGATTTTCAATAAACCCTTGCTGCAATCATTGACTGCTTCCATGAAGGCAGCAGTAGAATAACCCTGCCATTTGCCATCAATTTTAGACATAAAGGCATCTTCTTTGGGAAAATTAGCCAGTTGAAAGGCCGGGATGTCGAAGATTCTGGTTACGTTTTCGCTCATAGGAAAAAGGATTTTCGGACAGTCATTAAGTGCCGGTTTGAAAGGACTATTTTAAAAGCCCTCCGGTAAATTCCTGCACGCAGTTAAATTGCCATTTTTTGTGCGGTTGAATGGAAACCCCTACAAAGCGGGCATCCACATCCAATATATTTCTACGATGCCCGAAGTTGGGCACCCCTTCATCAATCAGTAAATCAATCACAATTGCCAGGCCGTTGTTAAGCCCATAGTTGCAATTTTCGTTGATGGATGCATAGATCTTAACAAACGGGGCAATGCGGTCGGGGTAGGAGACTCCATCTGAACTGTTGTGTCCGGTGCGGCCAGTTTGCCCCATATCCTGCGCATGGTTTTTAGCCGCTTCATAAAGGTCTTCTCTAGGTTCTAACATCGGCAAAGACTCGGCTTCCTTCAGTTTCTTAATGAGGGACTTTGTCCACTTGTCAGCTTTGATGTTTTGCTCTTTCAAATAGTTTTTCAGCAAGGTTCGCTCAAAAAGAACTGGTTCAGCCCGAACCAGGTTGATGTAAAAAATGATTTTTTTCTCCTCTTCGCTGTAATATTCCAGGTGCTTCGCGGCATCAGCTTTTCCAAGCAAAGCAGTATCACTCCAAGCCTTTAAGCCTTCCTCCTGGGCCGTTCCTCCGAAGGGGAGCAAAACCAATATAAATAGTAGTGATCCGATGATGTCGCGCAAGGCAACATTCCGAAAAATAGGAGCGTGTAAAATCATGATCTTTACCAAGATAAAAAGATTGCAAATGAAAATCTATTCCTGCTATTAATTTTGGCTCATTTCTTTGTAGCAGAGATAGAGTTTTTCCTTTGGATTAAGCGATTGTTTTTTCAGTACTTGTTGACCAAGTACTGACACCGGATCGTAGATTCGGACATCAAAGCCCGCATTTTTCAACCGGCCGACATAGTCCTGACCATAAATACGAACGTGATCGAACTGACCAAAATGGCGTTCCTTTTCCGCTGGAGTGGTCACCGAAAAGTCTTCATAAGTCTCGCTTAATTTTAACGAAATTGGTACTTGTAGAATAGCCCACCCTCCGGGTTTTAGTACCCTCAATAATTCGCGCATCGCCTTACCGTCATCGGGTATATGTTCCAGCACATGGTTGCAAAGTATCACATCAAAGTGATTGTCAGGGTACTGGATGTCAGTGATGTCCATTTGCACATCAGCATGGTCGGGATTTAAATCAGCGTTGATGTAATCCAGGTTGGCAAGACGGCCAAACACATTGCGTAAGCAACGCTCAGGAGCAAGGTGCAACAGTTTTTTCTTGTTTTTAAAGAACCCGGTTTCCTGACTCAAAAACAAAAACAACCAACGGTCTCTGTCCTTAGATCGACAATTTGGGCAGACACAATTGTCTCGTTCTCCCGCTCCGATTACCTGCAATTTGTCCAAAACGGGGATGGGGTATCCATCGGGCAAAAACCGGCTAAACTGCTGGTCACAAACAGCACATTCGAATTGATTGCCTTTCAGCGTTGCGCGGTAGTAGCTGAATTTAAGATCGATACTCCAAAGGCGCAGCTGATGATAGCTGCCGATAATCCCAGGGGGTATTAACTTTTTGAGGCGATCTTTGGTTCCGCGTTCCATACCTTATTGTTTTGCGTCAAAAACAATTTCTCCTCCAACGCAAGTATATACCACTTTGGTGTCGAGTAGCTGATCTTCCGGAGCTTTCATAATATCACGGTCGAGAATAACAAAGTCGGCCATTTTGCCCACTTCCAGGGAGCCTTTTTCTGATTCTTCAAATCCAGCCAAGGCAGCCCAAATGGTCATTCCTTTTAGAGCTTGTTCACGTGTGAGCGCATTTTCTGGTTGAAAACCTGATTCTGGAAACTGGTTTGCATCTTTCCTGAAAACCGCACTGTAAAAGGTGTTGATTGGATTGATCCCTTCTACCGGAAAGTCTGTGCCCAAGGCAATGATGCCGTTTTGCTCAAACAATTGTTTGTAGGCATAAGCTGTTTGCACCCGGTCTGGTCCCAATCGCTCAGCAGCCCAATACATGTCCGAAGTTGCATGTGTCGGCTGTACCGATGGAATAATAGCGTATTCACCAAATAGGTAAAAATCATCCGGATGCATAACCTGGGCATGCTCAATGCGCCAACGGTTGTCGGTGATTCCTTTCAATTCTTCTGCATAGATTTTTAACAGTGTTCTGGTAGCGGAATCTCCGATACAATGGGTGTTCATTTGAAACCCGGCATTGTTCAATTCAGTGGCATACTTGCGGTAATGATCAGCATCTCGAATCGTCAACCCATGGTGCGTCCGGTCGTGAATGTCCGAATAAGGGTCAATCAAACAGGCGCCTCGGGAACCAAGAGCACCATCGGCATAAAATTTAAACGAACGCACATTCAAACGTTCCGTTTTGTAAGGACCAACTTTTAAATAATGATCCAGGTTTTCCGGTTTGTCGCTTATCATGGCATAGATTCGCATCTTCAGATTACCACTTTGATGCATCTGATCAATGAGCTCAATTTCTGCGCGATCCAATCCCGCATCACACACCGTGGTCAAGCCAACTGCCCAGCAATTTTGTTGGGCTTGCAGCAGGGCCTTTTGTTTTGTAGCCTCGTCAGGTGCCGGAATAACTGCATCCACAAGGTCGTAGGCATTGTCCAATAAAATGCCGGAAAGGGCACCATTGGTCAGTTGAATTTCTCCTCCGGGAACGGTGGTTGTGGCTGTAATTCCTGCTGCATCCAATGCTACCTGATTGACCAGGACTGCGTGGCCGTCAACTCTTCTGACAGCCACAGGGCGATCGGGGAAAAGACTATCCAGAGCTGCTTTGTTGGGGAATTCTTTGATCGCCCAGTCGGTATGGTCCCACCCTCTGCCGGTTACCCATCCCGTAGGATGTTCCTTTGAAAAAGCTACGACTCTATCCAGCACTTCTTGAAAAGACTGAGTGCCCGTCAAATCGACTTTTTGCAAAGACAATCCGTAGCCTAAAAAATGGCTGTGCGCATCTATCAAACCTGGATACACTGTTTTTTTGCCAGCGTCAATGGTGGTTGCGCCATTGTATTTGTTCCGGATAGCATGTTCGGGGCCCAACTCCACAATTTTGCCGTCTTTGATGGCCATCGCCTGTTGCGTGGAAAATGCGTTATCGACTGTATAGATGGTCGCATTGTGAACCACAAGGTCAACATCCTCCTGTAGAATACAGGAATTTAAACCCAACAGTGATGCAAGCAATAAGCCAATGTAAATGGGAGATGTTCGATACATGGTTTAGCGTTTTTTGTTTTCAGTAGCTCCATGCCTGAAAATGGTCGAAGAATTGGCCTGAGCTGTGGGCATCACCAGTACGTCATTGATGTTAACATGCGCGGGGCGAGAGGCGGTAAAATAAATGACTTCTGCAATATCCATGGCCTTTAAAGGTTCAAATCCGTTGTATACAGATTTAGCTTTCTCAACGTCCCCATGCAGTCGAACGATGGAAAATTCTGTTTCAACGGCTCCCGGACAAACGCCCGTGACCTTAATTTGATAGGGTAAAAGGTCGATGCGCATGGCTTTGGTCAGAGAATCGACTGCATGCTTGGTCGCACAGTAAACATTGCCGTTGCGGTAGGTTTCTTTTCCTGCTATCGAGCCAATGTTGACAATATGGCCACGCTTACGTTCCTTTAAGTAAGGAATGATTGCCTTTGAAACATAGAGGAGTCCTTTAAAATTGGTATCAATCATACGTTCCCAGTCGTCCAGGGATCCATCCTCGATAGAAGAAATGCCAGATGCCAGACCGGCATTATTAACCAACACATCAATGGTTTGCCATTCTGCTGGAAGGTTACCCAAATTGGCTTCGACAGCTGCCGAATCCCGCACATCAAAAGTCAGGGAAAGAACCGTGGTGCCGTGAGCAGCCTGTAGTTGTTTTGCCAACTGATCCAGGCGATCGCTTCGCCTTCCGGTAATAATAAGGTTGTAGCCATGTTCTGCAAAAAGTTGTGCAGTGGCTTCTCCGATACCTGCAGTGGCTCCTGTGATAAGGGCAATTTTCTTCATTGTTTGGTCAGTAGCTTATTAAAGAAAGGAATACGATTCGTTAGTTTGTTTTCATCCAGTAGCACAACAAGACCAACCATAAAGAGGAGCAAGCCTGGAACTTTGTATCGAACAGATGCACCCAAAACGGGAGAAATCCAACCAACGAGCACAAATACCGAAAAGGCAAAGCAAAAAACAAAAAAGAGTTGATTGCCCCAACGGATTTTTGAAGGACGAAAGAAAAGAAAAAGAGCCAGCATAATTGCCATCAATCCGACATTTTCAATCGCTGCTGGCAGCATCAAAGCAGATTTGACTTCCCACAAAAACGGCCGGAACAGCGTGTTGACAACTGCTTCTGGAATGTTTTTGATAAATCCCCAAACGGTGGGTTCAAGGGGCGTTACAGCAATGCGACTGCCCGAGCCAACAACTGCACTGTGTGTGACAAAGTCGGCTTGTTTTCGGGCCAGTATTTCCAGCGGGTTGTAGGCCGGAAAAAAGGTGGGCAGTAAAACGACCATAGTGGAGCAAAATAGAAACACAGTTCCATATTTTGCAAAAGCCCAACCTGGAGTGCGCCTCACCCACAAATAAGCTCCACCGGTAACGATAAGTATCATGAGGATATAATATTTGAGCACAATGAGCAGACCGAAAGAGATGGCCAAAGTCAGCCAGTAAAACACCGATTGCCTCGGAAGGTTGGTCGATATGATTTTTTGGATGAGCAATCCCAAGGCAAAAAGTAGCAACCCTTCCTTAGAGGCGCCCGAACCCCAAAACAAGATGGATGGAGTGAGGTAAATAGCGGCTGCCAAAAACCATCCTTTGCGGCCGACAAAAGGCAAAAAGCTCTTGTAGACGGCTGTCAATCCAATAAAAGACAGGAAACAGGTGATAACGGTATGCACCTGAAAATACCCAAACGACAAGAAGCGCAACAAGGCGTTGTAACGTATCATCGTATGGCTGTCATTGTAAACATTGCTCTCATATGTTCGAATCCAGCTGTTCATCTGGTCGTAATACGTGTCCACAAAATAGCTGGACGAATCCCCTACACCCGTCAGCATTCGAAAAAAGTCGCCTGGACGATCAAAAAAAGCATTGTGTAAAATGACGCTGTCGTCAAAATACTTGTAAATATCGGCTGTGGACCGATCTGTGTAGTAATAGGTGTAGATAAAACTCAGTCCGACACCACAAGCAATTTTTATTATCAACACACCAGAAAGTGCTGAAGCGGGTATCCCCAATCCCCGGAAAAACGGTGCCCGGTAAATGAGCAAAATGCACAGGGCGCAATAGACAAGACTGAGGGTGGCTTCCAGCACAAAAAATAGTTTGGCTCAAAGATAGTTGTTCGAGGCACATTTCATAGGATAACACTTGCTGGTATCTGTTGAAAAATTGCCATTTCGAATGGCTGTTTTTCCCTTTTTGATATGTACTTTTACTGCCTGAAAATCGGCAACTAAACTGACGAAATCCCAAACAAATGTCGCTTACCCAAAACGAGACTCAAGTCACGCTGGAAACAGCACAAAAGCTGGGCCTGACACCCGAAGAATTCGAAAAGATTAAAACCATTTTGGACCGTGTTCCCAACTTTACAGAGTTGAGTATCTACTCCGTGATGTGGTCAGAACACTGTTCTTACAAGAATTCAATCACCTGGTTGAAGACACTTCCCAAAAAAGGCCCAGCGATTTTGGCTGAAGCTGGTGAGGAAAATGCAGGCTTGGTAGATATCGGAGATGGATTGGCTTGTGCCTTTAAGATTGAGTCACATAACCATCCTTCAGCCATTGAGCCATATCAGGGAGCTGCTACTGGTGTGGGCGGGATTAACCGCGATATCTTTACCATGGGTGCACGACCCATCGCTCAACTGAATTCTTTGCGATTTGGCTCCATCGACCTTGACCGCACAAAATGGTTGGTCAAAGGAGTGGTAAGCGGGATTGGGAATTACGGCAACTCTTTTGGTATTCCAGTATTGGGAGGAGAAGTGTTTTTTGATGAATGCTACAACACCAATCCATTGGTAAATGCCATGTCTGTGGGGATTTTAGAAAATGGTAAAATGATTTCTGCTACTTCTCATGGAGTAGGTAACCCAGTCTTTATTGTGGGTTCTTCCACTGGAAAAGATGGGATTCACGGGGCTACTTTTGCATCGGAAGACATCACTGAAGATTCAGCAAAAGATTTACCATCTGTGCAGGTAGGTGACCCGTTTCAAGAGAAACTGTTGCTTGAAGCCAGCATGGAATTGGCAGACACCGATGCGATCATAGGGATGCAAGACATGGGAGCCGCAGGAATTACTTGTTCGACTTCTGAAATGTCTGAAAAAGGTGGACATGGAATGGACATCTATTTAGATAAAGTTCCTTTGCGTCAGGAGGGAATGCTTCCGTTTGAAATTCTGTTATCAGAATCTCAGGAACGCATGCTGGTGGTTGTGAAAAAGGGACGCGAAGAAGAGGTGCAAACCATATTTGACAAATGGGATTTGAACTGTGTTGAGATTGGTCAGGTTACCGAAGGCAATACGTTGAACTACTACATGCAGGGAGAATTGGTTGCCACGGTACCAGCCGACACATTGGTATTAGGTGGAGGAGCTCCAATCTACGAGAGAGAATATACCGAGCCTCAATATTACCGCGACTCTAAAAACTTTAGCATCGATGACATCACCGAACCTTCCGATTTGAAGGGTGTCGCATGGCAGTTGATTGGAAACCCCAACATTGCGTCCAAGAAATGGGTCATTGAGCAATACGACAGCATGGTTGGCACGGCCAACATGTCGACCAATCTTCCAACAGATGCTGGTATTTCCAACATCAAAGGAACCAACAGGGCTTTGGCGATGACGGTAGATTGTAACGCACGCTACGTGTATGCCGACCCTCAAATAGGAACGGCTATTGCTGTTTCAGAAGCATGCAGAAACATTGTTTGTACAGGTGGTGTGCCTTTGGCAGTAACCAATTGCCTCAATTTTGGTAACCCATACAATCCAGAAGTATACTGGCAATTTGTAGGTGCTATAAAAGGTATGAGCGAAGCTTGTTTAAAGTTTGAAACACCAGTAACTGGCGGAAATGTAAGTTTCTATAACCAAACCACAATTGATGGCAAAGTGGAACCTGTTTTCCCAACACCAACAATCGGCATGGTTGGCCTGATTGACGACAAGGCAAAAATTACTCCCGCTTGCTTTCATGAGAAAGGCGATTTGATTTATCTGCTCGGAGAATCAAAAAATGACATCAACAGCTCTCAATACTTAGTTTCGGTTCACGGAGAGAGAAACTCTCCACCTCCCTATTTTGATTTGGAAACGGAGTATGCCATGCAAATGGTTTTGCGCAACCTCATCGGTAGCGGAATGATTAAATCAGCCCACGATTGCGCTGATGGCGGGCTGTTTATCACATTGCTTGAAATGAGCATGCACAACGGACTTGGTTTCGACATCACTTCCGATTCTGAGGTCCGAAACGATGCATTCCTTTTTGGAGAAGCCCAAAGTAGGGTGGTGGTTTCTATCAATGAAGAGCAGGAAGCCGCATTTGTGGATTTACTTTCACTGACCAATACCAAGTTCTCATTGCTGGGGCATGTAACCAAAGGCGAGATGCGCGTTGACGATGTTTCTTTTGGGTTTACAGCCGAAGCCAAGGAGAAATATGATTCAGCACTAGGAGAATTGTTGAAATAAGCAATTTTAGCTTCTTTTAGGATTGCCGTATTGGCGGTTCAATTTCGTAGTTTTATCTTCTGACGTTCAGATCGTTTGCAACAAACACTAGTTGCTGGAGCAAACACGGTGTCGCATTTATGCGTCAGGTCTGAAAAAGAATGGGCTCTCAGGCACCTTTCCATCCCCATTCGCGTCTTTACTATAAGAAGATTAGAAGTATGATTAGAAAGTTGCTTTTTGCCGTTTTGTTTGTTGTAGGAAACCTGGGGGTGACCATGTCACAGTCAGTGCTAATTACCGACCCAAATTTTGACCAGTCCAATCCCTTGAATTGTACCAACTTTTCAAGCGGGTCCGTCCAGAATTTTTTTGATAGTGGCAATACTGGAGGCGATTATGCCAACAATGAGGACGAAACCATTGTTTTATGTCCTGACCTTGCGTTAGGGAGCAAGGTGACCATCGCTTTTGGCATCAACACCGGATTTACATTTGATGTACATGGGAGTGATTCGATATACGTTTACGATGGTCCCAACATAACATCTCCCCTATTAGGCGTGCACAATTCCGTGACTGACCCGAATGGATTCAATCACCAGGCGTCATTTGTAAACAATTCCTCAGGATGTTTAACGGTTCGTTTTGTTTCTGATGCGGACAGCGTGGGAACTGGTTGGGGTGCAAACATTACCTGTGGAAATCCGGCCCAGCCATTCGAAGTACACATGGAGGGATTTGTAAATGGAGTAGGTCCTAATGCCATGGCTCCAATAGATACCGGATACATCGAAATTTGCCCAACTGACTCTATCCTGTACGTGGCGAACGGCATTTTTCCTTATTCGTTGGAAAATGTGGCAACGGGTTACTCTCAAACCAATGCCAACGTTACCTACGACTGGGAGTTTAGTGATGGCACAACGCAAACAGGTGATTCAGTCTGGTTTTCTCCTCCTTTTATTTCTGGATTTTTGGTGACCTTGAAAATTACAGATGGATTTCCTCAAACGCAGCAGCTGGTCTCTAAAATTCGGGTGGCTATTCCTCCCAATTTCTCTGAATCAGGTCCAATTGACGATACCATTTGTTTAGGGTCGAGCACCATTTTGGTGGGCGGAGTAACCTCTTCTGACACAGTAGGTATTACTATTGATTCAACCGCTTTTCAATTAGGTGGTTCTTTCGCAGGATTAACATACTTGCCTGACGGGAGTGGAATAAACTATCAAACAAACATCAACATCTCAGGTTTTTCTGTCGGCCAAACAATTACGGCTGCAAGTGACATCGAAAAAATGTGTGTGACCATGGAGCACTCGTTCCTTGGAGATTTGGAAATGCTTTTAACCTGCCCAAATGGAGATACCGTTAACATATTCAATTCGTTTGGCGGAGGGATAGGAATGCTCCCAGGTGGCTTTAATGGAGGTGGAACTTACCTGGGCGATGCTTTTGACAACAACATTGCCAACCCTGGAATTGGATGGGAGTATTGTTTTAGTGAAACTCAGGCCACTTTTGGAACGATGGCAACGGAGTTTGGTTTGGGAAATACTGTGCCCGCAACCACTTTTTCTATCGGAAATTCCATGAACCCCAACGGTGTGTACTTGCCCGAAACTTCCTACTCCAATATGATAGGTTGTCCCATAAATGGTACCTGGACACTGACCATTAGAGATAATCTGGGGATAGATGACGGCTACATTTTTGGGTGGGGGATTTTCTTTGATCCCATCATCAATCCCAATTCGGAATCCTACGTTACCACGGTTGATACAGCCTGGTGGGATAGCGATCCAACCGTTATTGCAACCATTAACGATACGGGTATTGTGGTGCAACCAAACGATACTGGATTTTTCGATTACACCATTCATGTGACAGATAACTATGGGTGTACCTACGATAGTACCTTTTTAGTGTATGTGCTGCCCGCTCCGGTGCTCGCTCCGTTTGATTCGTTAGCCTGCGATTTTGCCACCGCGTTTGAAGTAAATTCCGCAACATCGGCAAGTTGGACCGTGATAAGTGGCCCCGGAACAGCAACTTTTAGTCCCACTTCAACAGATACGATTGTTGGTGTAAATGTAGACTTAGCTGGAATTTATGGAATTAGGGTCGTTTCCCAGGTAGGAACATGTCTATACGATGATACACTCGATGTCAACTTCCTACCAGCGCTTTCATTACAACTTCCCGAAGATTCTGTATTCTGCGATGGAGAACAGATCTTTCTGGATGGTGGCACCTATGATTTGCCTGTGACCTACCTCTGGGGGCCAACAAGTGATACAAGTCGAATACTGCAAATAACAGAAGCTGATACCTACTCTTTGACCTTGACTTCATTGTGCGACACCGTTCAGGATTCGATGGTGGTAGAGTTTTTTGGAATGCCCGGAATTAATACAAATGATTTTGCCTGCGACTTACAAGCATCTTTGTCCGTGGCGACATCAATAAAAGGTGGAAGCTGGGAGTTTGCGGCTATTGAACCAAATGACATTGTCGCAACGCTGGAAGGTACTCCCTTGCTCATTAATACAGTGGCAGATGATTACGGTGTTGTTCGATATTACTATTACGACTCACTGTGCGTGCAATACGATTCCGCAGACATCAAGTTTGTTCCGAACATTGAGCTGTCGTTAACGGATACGCTGCTTTGCCAAAAAGATTTGCCATTCCTACTTACGCCAAAAATCAATACTGAGGATGTTGACTACACCTGGTCTACTGGCCAGATATCCAACGAGATTCTCGTTCAGACCACAGGCCGTTACACATTGACCGCTGCTAACGAATGTGATTCGGTAGAAAGGTTTGCTGTGTTAGAGGTAGAGGACTGTTCCATTTTTGTTCCGAACGTAATTACGCCCAACGGAGACGGATTCAATGAGGTGTTCCTGATTGGAAATATTGAGTACTTCGACAAAGTTTCAATCGCTATTTTCAACCGATGGGGGAATAAGTTATTCGAACAGGAGAACTATGACAACTCTTGGGATGGAGTAGGACCTTCCGGAAAAGTGCTGCCTGATGGAACTTACTTCTATACGGTAGAATTGGATGGCGGGAAAGTAATCCGCGGGACGATTAGCATATTTAGCAATTAGAGCAAGCCCTCGCTCAACCTCCAATCTTCCTATTCCCTTTGCGATGTTCCTTGTTGACAAAGACCCCAACCTTTTAAAGTAATCAATCAAACCTTACTTTGCTGAATATCCTGCGCCTTCGCAGGAATTCCAGTGGTTAGAATGGTCTGAACAAGAATTAATCCCTTTGGAGTTGCTGTATTGATCACAAGAGGTTTGTAGCTATTGTCAAGCCCGCTTTATAGCATAAAAAAAGCCGACTCCTTAATAAGAGCCGGCTTTCAAATAAGTGAATTGAGACTAGTGTGTCACAACGATTTTTCTGACAACCAATTCCTCGTCAGCTTTAACACGAACGAAGTAAGTACCTTCAGCAAGGTCAGAGGTGTTGATGGTCGTTTTGTTTTCTGAAGCTGTGCGTGTTTTAGTTCTCACAATACGCCCGGTAAGATCCATTAGCTCCAATTGTACATTACCTGATTTGATGTTACCGTATGAAACGGACAACTGGGTATTAGCTGGATTTGGATAAACCTCTAAGTTCTCTTCCAGAGAAACTGGGTCATCAATGCCTACCGCTTCAATCAATACGGTCTCACACAACGTGTCGGAACCGCAAACGTTAGATGCTAACAGACAAACCTCAAAAATACCTGTGCTTGGGAAGTAGTGTACAGGATTTTGCAACGTGCTTGTTGTTCCATCACTGAATAACCAAAGCCACTCAGCTGCATTAGGAGAGTTGTCAGTAAAGTCTACCTGCGAAGTATTAATAGTAAAGTCAAAATCTGCAACAGGATACACTGGAAGGTTGAGTGTTTGAGTGCTAATACAAGTATTAGTCCATCCAGTGATTGTTTTCGTCAACGTAACATTAAATGGACCAATTGCAGTCTCAGGATAGAAGTGAGCTGGGTCAACAGCATTCTGAATCAAACTACCGTCATCAAAATCCCACTCATAAGACTCAGCAAAAGTGGAGAAGAAAGCAGTTTGATTGTACATGTCGCTTTGTGTGATAGTCGAAGACAAGTTCGTAAACTCAGCAATCTCCGGCAAGCGCAAGCACAAGGGATCATATTCAAAACTGGCATTGTAGTTATATTCTATAATAGGCTCGATAAGAACATCTGCATCGAACTCAGAACCACTTACATTGAAGAAATTCCCCTGAACCCAAACTCCACTTTGGAAGGCAAGTCCAATGAAATCACCTTGCCCGTCCTCAGCGATCCAGTCACTTGTTAAAACACGACAGTCAATGGTAGTTGAATCATTTTCAATGGAAAGAACATAGTCGTCTTGTAGGATAACAGGTTGTGGGAAGATAACAGTGACCTTGGTAGTATCGTTGCGTGCTCCACTTCCTCCTTCAGAGTTTATACGAACAGTAGTTGTTGCTAGTGGTGCAGCACCGTTAGGCAACTTGTTGTTGGCAGCTTGGTATAGGTTACAAGTAACTTCAATCAAAGAATCCTGTGGGCCATTGTGCCATCCGTAAAAAGTGAACCCGCGTATAGTCATGGGCTGCACAGTTTCGAAAAACTGCCCTAATTTGGTCACAGGTGAGTTGGCACGAATACCAATATCTTCAATCGCAGTAGTTCTTGCTAACGTGTATTGAACAGAGTCAAAACCACAGCTCAATGTGGGTAAACCTGCAACAGCTACGTTTTCGCAAACTGTAGTTACTCCGCACGTGCTTTCAATAGACATACAAACTAAGTAAGTGCCAGGACCTGAAAAAGTGTGCGTTGGATGTGTCGCAGAACTGGTATTCCCATCACCAAAATCCCACATCGGATTCGTAAATGCACCAAAGGTTAGGTTGGTAAATTCCACTTCAAAACCATCAATGTCGTAGCTAAAAGTCTGGTCAGGCTTGTTTTTTACAACAGAACTTGAAAACTCAGTACAGATATTCCCATTCCATTGACGCACGGATGCCGTTAAGTCAACAATGAAAGGAGCATTGCTCAAATAGGTATAGGTCGGATTAGGGAAATTGGTTGGAGCAGAACCGTCACCAAAGTTCCAAAGCTGATTGTTAAACTGTCCATTGTAGACATATACGTTATACATTCTACTATCCACAATAGGGGCGCCCGTATTTTCAAATACAACAGTACCTGGCTGAAAAAGACATTCAGGGCTGCTTGTAAATGAAGGATTGATGTCATAAGATACATAAGGAGCAATGATGACGTCAGCATCAAAAGGATTACCACCAATATTCATGAGATAACTACGCGTCCAGGCGGGTCCAAAGAGTCCTCCGGATAACCATTCACTTTGCCCATCATTGTTGGCCCAATTGTTCGCAGCAAAATTGATAGGAATAGTATCATTTAAGTTTCTAATAACAATCGCATAGTCATCAGTGACCGTAACGGGTGCCCATGTTGCAGATTGTTGAACAGAAGCAAGTCCGAAGAAAAAGGTAGGAAGCAGATCAAGTGTGTCACTAGCGATAACCGTGCCGGTTGGCAGAGAATCAACGGAGTTGATTAATTGTAATTCTACAGACACTTGAGAAGTACCAGGAAAAGTAAAATCCCGATAAACGTGAACCGTAGCTCCACTAACCGTAATAGCCTGTGGGCCCTCAAAAATTTGATACAAGGCAGTCCCATTGGTCGGAGGGCCAGGGTCTAGATTGATTGGCGTGAATGTGTTACTCTTCCATTCTGTGTAGATAAGAGTATCTAACCCACAGGCTGCCCTGGTTCCAGAAGCTCCTGATGCTTTTGCATTGCCAAGTGTACTTGATTTCAATACTGGACTTCCCGAAACAGCCGGATCAGCCGGAGCTATTTCTACAACTTTCTGCTGAGAAAAGGACAGCGAAGAAATGCCTAATAGGAAGAAACAAAGAGTAAAAAGCTTTTTCATAGTAACAATACGGTTAATTTTTGGCATTGGTTTGAACCCCGGCCCAATCTAAGACGAAAAGCAACGTTGATAAGTTGCTTAAGCGAAAACAGGAAGATTGCATGACTACAATGAGTCCAAAACAATCCGTAAAAATACGAGATTATTTAAAACTCACAACCTTCATGTGAATGTATATGGGGAAGCTAAAAGCACCCAGAATATTCTGGGTACCAAGTCAAATCCCAAAAGCGATTCCCGCTCGAAACAATGGATTGGAGTAAGGAGAAAAAGAAGAGTCGTTTATGTTGAATAGAAGTAGAAGGCTGGTGTATATATTATTGCCAATTTCATAGTTGTAACCAGCCCCGACCAAAATGCTGGTTACATTGAATCGTGGCTCATCAAAAAACCATTCACCATTGAGTACCTCATATTCCGCATGACCGAATATGTTGGGTGTGAAAAAATACCGACCAAACGTTCGGCCCCCATAAATGGTCGTATTGTAGCGAATGACACGATCTTCGAAATATAAATAAGTGCTGCCCAGGCCAACAGTAATTCGTTCGGTTACCTTGTATCCAATAAGTGGAGAGACATCAATAATCGTAATCGAACCAAATTGTAAACCAACATTACCACCCAAAAGTACCCTGTCTTTGAATAACTTTGAAGATCTCCGCTGGTTCGAACCAGTTGAGTCCATTTGTGCAAAAAGGGAAGCAGGTGCCAACAAAAGAAACAGTAAGAATACCGCAGTTATCAGGCGACAATTAACTGTTCTATTCAGGGCGAGTAAAGGTGCTTTAAAAAGGACCATTGGAAATGTAGTATATATATAAAGGTATAGGGGATGAATATTATCGTAACAGGAGCAAGCTCAGGAATTGGCTTTGAATTAGTAAAGATACTGAGTAAAAATCAATCAAATAAGATACTGGCAATCGCTCGGAATGAAAAGAAGCTTATCAATCTTAGGAACGAGTGTAAGGGAGGTAATGTTGTAGTGCTCGATTGGGATATCACCGATTATGATTCCGTAAATAGGTTGATAGTCAAATTGGATGACGAGTTCGAACAAGTGGATATCCTAATCAATAATGCCGGACTACTAGTTAATAAGAAGTTCGAGGAGCTAACACCAAAAGATGTTGCGCAAACCATGGAAGTCAATTTTGGCGCTGTGGTTCATTTGATTCAGCACGTTTTGCCGAAGTTGAAAGAAAGTGCCCGAGGCCACATTGTAAACATCGGAAGCATGGGAGGATTTCAGGGAAGTGCGAAATTTCCAGGCCTCTCCGCTTACAGTTCGAGCAAAGCAGCCTTGGCTTGTTTAAGTGAAGTCTTGGCATTAGAGTTCACGGAATACAACATTGCCGTGAACTGTTTAGCCCTGGGTGCAGCACAAACCGAGATGCTAGACCAAGCCTTCCCAGGATACAAAGCACCAGTAAGCGCGCACCAGATGGCAGAGTTCATTGCGGATTTCGCCCTTAAAGGGGCGAAGTACATAAACGGCAAAACCATCCCCGTTGCAATGGGAAATCCATGACTTGAAAAAAAATCGGGCCTGGAGGCCCCATAAACCGGGCAAAACGTAAAAAAAATGATTTTTTTTTGGCAAAACGTTTTTCCAACTAAAAAAGCTTCTTATCTTTGCCGTCCCTTAGCGAATAAGGGTTGTCAAAAATGTTCTTTTCGAAGCCTCTATAGGCACTGAAAACAACCGAGACACAAGAAATTAAGTTCTTTGAAAAATTGTAGAAGCATCATTAAATAATTAGCAAATTATCCCCCCGGATTTTTTTTATTTTCTGGAGTAGTAAATCATAGACACTTATGATTATAATTACAACGGAGAGTTTGATCCTGGCTCAGGATGAACGCTAGCGGCAGGCCTAACACATGCAAGTCGAACGGTAACAGGAGAAGCTTGCTTCTCGCTGACGAGTGGCGAACGGGTGCGTAACGCGTATGCAATCTACCTCTAACTGGAGAATAGCCCATAGAAATGTGGATTAATGCTCCATAGTATTAAGGAAAGGCATCTTTCCATAATTAAAGCCTTGGCGGTTAGAGATGAGCATGCGTGACATTAGCTAGTTGGTGAGGTAAATGCTCACCAAGGCAACGATGTCTAGGGGGCCTGAGAGGGTTATCCCCCACACTGGTACTGAGACACGGACCAGACTCCTACGGGAGGCAGCAGTGAGGAATATTGGGCAATGGACGAAAGTCTGACCCAGCCATGCCGCGTGCAGGACGAATGCCCTATGGGTTGTAAACTGCTTTTATAAGGGAAGAAACCCTCGCTCGTGAGCGAGACTGACGGTACCTTAAGAATAAGCACCGGCTAACTCCGTGCCAGCAGCCGCGGTAATACGGAGGGTGCAAGCGTTATCCGGATTTATTGGGTTTAAAGGGTGCGTAGGCGGGACGATAAGTCAGTGGTGAAATCCTACAGCTTAACTGTAGAATTGCCATTGATACTGTTGTTCTTGAGTCTAGTTGAAGTTAGCGGAATGTGGCATGTAGCGGTGAAATGCATAGATATGCCACAGAACACCGATTGCGAAGGCAGCTAACTAAGCTAGTACTGACGCTAAGGCACGAAAGCGTGGGGAGCGAACAGGATTAGATACCCTGGTAGTCCACGCCGTAAACGATGATCACTCGTTGTTGGCGATACACTGTCAGCGACCAAGCGAAAGCGTTAAGTGATCCACCTGGGGAGTACGGTCGCAAGATTGAAACTCAAAGGAATTGACGGGGGCCCGCACAAGCGGTGGAGCATGTGGTTTAATTCGATGATACGCGAGGAACCTTACCAAGGCTTAAATGTAGATTGACCAACCGGGAAACTGGTTTTCTCTTCGGAGCAATTTACAAGGTGCTGCATGGTTGTCGTCAGCTCGTGCCGTGAGGTGTCGGGTTAAGTCCCATAACGAGCGCAACCCCTATTCTTAGTTACCAGCGAGTAATGTCGGGGACTCTAAGGAAACTGCCCGTGCAAACGGTGAGGAAGGTGGGGATGACGTCAAATCATCACGGCCCTTACGTCTTGGGCTACACACGTGCTACAATGGTCGGTACAGAGGGCAGCTACCTGGTGACAGGATGCAAATCTCTAAAGCCGATCTCAGTTCGGATTGAAGTCTGCAACTCGACTTCATGAAGTTGGAATCGCTAGTAATCGCGCATCAGCCATGGCGCGGTGAATACGTTCCCGGGCCTTGTACACACCGCCCGTCAAGCCATGGAAGCTGGGGGTGCCTGAAGTCGGTGACCGAAAGGAGCTGCCTAGGGTAAAACTAGTGACTGGGGCTAAGTCGTAACAAGGTAGCCGTACCGGAAGGTGCGGCTGGAACACCTCCTTTTTAGAGTAGGTTTATTACTAGTCTGCCTCGGCAGATTGGGGATATTTGCTAAGATGCTTTTACAATTTTTTTTTATCCCATCAAACTCTTTGTGGGGTTCTGAACCAATTTGAGTATTTGACAGGATAGACATTCGTTAGTCCCGTAGCTCAGCTGGTTAGAGCGCTACACTGATAATGTAGAGGTCGGCAGTTCAAGTCTGCCCGGGACTACAGTTTGTTGGGGGATTAGCTCAGTTGGCTAGAGCGCCTGCTTTGCAAGCAGGAGGTCATCGGTTCGACTCCGATATTCTCCACTACCGCAAAAGCGGAAGAGTTCTTTGACATATTGATTATGAGAAAGTATAAATGATAATTAAAATTTATCGTTATTGCCAAGAAAGTAAATAAGGGCGTATGGCGGATGCCTTGGCTCTCAGAGGCGATGAAGGACGTGATAAGCTGCGATAAGCCACGGGGAGGTGCAAATAACCTTTTATCCGTGGATTTCCGAATGGGGCAACCCAGCTGGTCGAAGATCAGTTATCCCGCTTGCGGGAAGCTAACCCGGAGAACTGAAACATCTAAGTACCCGGAGGAATAGAAAACAATAGTGATTCCCTCAGTAGCGGCGAGCGAACGGGGAATAGCCCAAACCATAATTGTTTCGGCAATTATGGGGTTGTAGGACTACAATGTGGACTATAAGTTTATAGCAGAATCTGTCAGGAAAGCAGAACCAAAGAAGGTGATAGTCCTGTATGCGAAATAATCTTAT